>JAEEGK010021291.1_pt1 | contig 13704 bp, 8 predicted proteins | sample 8958771 | NCBI WGS metagenome assembly JAEEGK01 (sample SAMN16246547, study PRJNA631951) | gut metagenome | biome: gut microbiome; feature: rumen; material: SC-attached | host: Bos | place: Iran: Karaj | collected 2018-10 | reverse complement strand
GAAGGAGCAAAGCGCATCTTAACGTGTCCGTACTGGCCATGACCACCTGTCTGCTTCTTATATTTGTATTCCACATCGGAATTCTTTCTGATAGTCTCTCTAAATGCAACCTTAGGTTTGGTAAGATCGATATTTACCTTATAGATATTCTCAAGCTTACTCTTAACAACATCAAGGTGCATATCACCCATACCATACAGAAGAGTCTGTCTGTTCTCAGCGTCGTTTACAACCCTGATTGTCTGATCCTCAGCCGCGATCTTGGCAAGTGACTGTGCGATCTTATCGATATCCTGCTTGTTCTGAGCATGGTATCTCATAACCGTATAAGGCTGTGAAATATCCATCTTAGCATACTGAACAGGATTAGCCTTGGTTGAAAGTGTATCACCTGTTGCTACGTCAAGCTTTTGAAGTGCACCAAGATCTCCTGCGTGGAGCTCGGGAACTTCGCTTGTCTTATTGCCCTGAAGGATATACAGCTTACCGATCTTAACCTCAGTATCTTTTCCGGCAACGAACATTACGTCGTCGGGCTTAAGGATACCGGATCTAACCTTGATAAGTGAATATTTACCGATGAAAGGATCGATCATTGTCTTAAATACAAAAGCTGTTTTGGGTTTTGAGAAATCAAAGTCAGCTTCGAAGATCTCGTTGGTATTGGTGTTGATGCCCGCCATCTTACGATTCTCGGGACTTGGCATATACTTAACGATATCATCCATAAGAGTGTAAATACCCTGACAAAGAGTACTTGAACCCATCTCGATGGGAACGATGCTGCCGTCACATACGTTGGTGCGGACAGCCGCTCTTATCTCCGATTCAGAGAAAGTGTCTCCGTTAAAATATCTGTCCATGAACTCTTCGGATGTCTCTGCAACAGCCTCTAAAAGAGTGTCACGGCAGATCTTAAGGTTGGCCTGGTTGTACTCGGGAACGTCGCACTCAACAACTTCCTTACCCTGCCATCTAAAGCCCTTCTCCTGAATAACATTTACGTATCCGACGAACTTCTCGTTCTCACGAATAGGTAAATTGAAAGGCGCGATCTTTTTTCCATACTTATCGGTCATATCCTGTACGACCTGTCTGTATGAAACATCATCGATATCCATATCTGCTACGAATATCATGCGGGGAATCTTATACTTCTCGCAAAGCTCCCACGCTTTTTCTGTACCTACCTCTATTCCTGCCTTGCCGGAAACTACGATGATCGCCGCGTCGGCAACGCTTATAGCCTCCTCTACTTCACCGACAAAATCAAAGAAACCGGGAGTATCCAGGACATTGATCTTGTGTCCATCCCATTCCATGGGAATTGTTGATGTGCTGATAGAAATATGTCTCTTCTGCTCTTCCTTATCAAAATCGCTGAGAGTGTTTCCATCTTCCACTTTACCGATCCTAGATGTAATACCTGCAAGATAAGCCATTGATTCAGCCAAGCTTGTCTTGCCGGCACCACCGTGCCCAAGCAGTACAACGTTTCTGATCTTGTCTGTTGTGTAAACGTTCATATCTTGTCCTCCAGTCGCTTCATTTTGGGTAATATGTATGAGATATGATACAAGTCCCCCAAAAACTTATAATGATATTTTACTAAAGATACTGTACCAAAACAAGAGTTATAGGTGATTTTGCACAACACCGTGCCCGCAAACCCCCATGGCTGTATATTTGATTTTCGTACATTAAAGTGTTATAGTGTTGTTCATAATATTTTTTAACCCCCCAGACGCATTTTTGCGCATAAACAGGAGATTTTTTTACATGAATAATGAGACTTACGGCTTTATAGGCCTTGGACTTATAGGCGGCTCGATAGCCCGCGCAATAAAAGAAAAGCAGCCAACATCACGCATCATAGCCTACACTCCTCACAAGGAGACCGTAGACAAGGCATATGAGCAAAAGATTGTAGACCTGCCCCTTTACGAGATCGGTCAAGAATTTTCGGACTGCGACTACATCTTCCTTTGCGCACCCGTCGAGTGCAACAACGACAACATCGACAAGCTCTTGCCCTTCCTTGATAAGAAGACGACGCTCACGGATATCGGCAGCGTCAAGACAGGGATCCATGAGAAGATAAAAGAGCTTTCGCTTGAATCCCAGTTCATCGGCGGACACCCGATGGCAGGTACCGAGAGAATCGGCTTTGGCAACTCCAAGTCATCTCTTTTGGAAAACGCTTATTACATCCTCACAACAACAGAGTCTACGGAAAAAGAAAGACTTGATAAATATTATGATCTCGTCAAGATGATCGGCGCGATCCCGCTTGTAGTCGACCACAACAGACACGACTACATCACAGCGGCAATAAGCCACGTTCCGCACGTCATCTCCGCTTCACTCGTCAACCTGGTAAAAGACAACGATTCGGAAGATCAGCTCATGAAGACCATCGCCGCGGGCGGATTCAAGGACATCACGCGTATCTCCTCATCTTCACCCGTTATGTGGCAACAGATCTGCACTACCAACGCAGACAACATCTCAGAGCTCCTTGGCAAATACATTGATTCATTGTATGAGATCAAGCTTGCCATCGACGAAAAAGAGACTGATAAGATATTTGATTTCTTTTCATCCGCAAGAGAATACAGAGAGTCCTTCATTGAGACTTCAAGCGGTCCTATACAGAAGGTTCACAGCATAAATGTTGAGATTGACGATCAGCCCGGTCGCCTTGCAAGCGTTGCTCTCCTTCTTTCCGAGAACAAGATCAACATCAAGAACATCGGCATCGTTCACAACAGAGAGTATGAGCGCGGAACGCTTAAGATCGAACTTCACGATAACGCAAGCTTGGAAAGATCCATCGAGATACTCGCAGACAAGGGCTACAACGTATACAAGAAATAAATCACCTGAGGAAAAAAGATGATATCACTTAGCAAAGCTACATCACCGATAAAAGGCAAAATAACGGTTCCCGGAGATAAATCCATTTCTCACAGAAGCATCATGTTCGGTGCTCTTGCCGAAGGAACCACAACGATCACCGGCTTCCTTGAGAGCGCAGACTGCCTCTCGACGATTGATTGCTTCAGAAAGCTTGGGATCGAGATTGAGAAAAAGAACAATCATATGACCGGAGTTCCGACGATATATGTTCACGGTAAAGGTATAAACGGTCTGACTGCACCGGATTCACTTCTTTATACCGGCAACAGCGGAACGACTACAAGACTGATCTCCGGAATACTCTCCGCTCAGTCTTTTGACACAGATATCACAGGTGATGCTTCGATAGAAAAGCGTCCGATGAAAAGAGTCATCACACCCTTATCCGAAATGGGCGCCGATATAGTTTCAGTAAAAGACAATGACTGCGCGCCTCTCCATATCACAGGCGGAAAGAAGCTCCACGGAATCACTTACAACAGCCCCGTTGCTTCCGCACAGGTTAAATCAGCGATAATACTCGCAGGCCTCTACGCAGATTCTGCGACAACAGTTATAGAGCCCGCTCTTTCAAGAAACCACACCGAGATCATGCTTAAAGCTTTCGGTGCGGATATTCACAATGAAACATACGAAGACGGCAAAGCCGCAGCTGTCCTTAATCCCGGACAGCCGCTCAAAGCAATAGACATAAACGTTCCGGGCGACATATCTTCCGCTGCTTTCTTTATCGCGGCAGCGCTTATGGTTCCCGGCTCCGAGCTTCTTATCAAGAACGTCGGAGTCAATGAGACAAGAGCCGGCATCATAAATGTCTTAAAGCGCATGGGCGCCGATATCACTCTTTTAAACGAAGATGATTCAAGCGAAAAGCGCGCCGACATCCTTGTTAAATACAGCAAGCTCCATGGCGATGATAACAAAGAATTCGTTATCGGCGGCGCGGATATCCCGACAATGATTGATGAGCTTCCCGTCGTAGCTGTTCTTGCAGCTACAGCCGATTGCACAACGATCATCAAAGATGCAGCGGAGCTCAAGGTAAAAGAATCCAATCGAATCGACTCGGTTGTAGATAACTTAAACGCGATGGGATGTGACGTTACGGCAACCGACGACGGAATGATCATCCGCGGCGGAAAGCCTCTTACAGGTGCCGAGATTGATTCTCACAGCGACCACAGACTTGCGATGAGCTTTGCTATCGCGGCCCTCGGCGCAGATGGCGAAACAATAATTGCAGACGATAAATGCGTGGATATCTCATATCCCACATTTTTCAGCGATCTTAGATCGTTATTATAAATTGGGGAATTTATAATCATAAAACGCTTATCAAAGGACAGGAGGATAATTTAAATTGTCAAACACAAGTCTTAACAAAAAGCGATTGGGAATTATTATTCCGATCGCTTCATTTCTTATTATGCTCGGAGGCGTGATCATTTTCGCCTCCGGGTATCTTTTTGCCAAGCATGAAATATCGCAGGATAAAAATCCTAAATCGCAAGCTTCGATAGCTTCTTCATCCGAATCCGCTTCAGCTTCCGAATCCGCTTCGGACGAAGACCCTGAAACCGATCATACTTCCTATGAAAGTATTGATATTGAAGCAGACATAAATAAATCAGTATCTTTGGATTGGTCAAGAGATATTCCCAAAGAATACGCTATCACATTTGATGTTAACGAAAGTGATGATACATGCACCATCCTTCTCCCCGAGGACAGAGCATTCGATATTGATTATTCCTATTACAGCCACGAAAGCGGCTTGGGTACTTTATTTTCTCACGATGATGAAAACACTCCGGATACAATAACCGGCTTCAAAGCTTCTGACGTTAACTTTGACGGATACACCGATCTTCTCTTTACCGGTACAAAAGATTCAAACGAAATGTCCTGGCTCTTTGTTGGTGAGTCATCAAGTTACGATTCAAGCTATGATTCCGAGGGTACCTGTTTTATTTCATATCCTCCGATCACTGACGCAACACAATATCTTAATAAGGGATTTACTGTAGATGATGTCTGCGATTACTATTCAAAGGGACAGATAAACGGAGAATTTAGTTCTTATAAAGAAGGCTATAAAGCCATCATAGGATTTTATGAAACAATGTCTGCCGGAACAAATAGATATGATCTTATCAACATTAACAACGATGACATACCTGAACTCCTCATGGATACTGGTGAAGGCGGAAACAATTTCTCCGTATGCACCTTCAAGGACGGTTATGTATATCAATTTATGAATTGGCATCACCAAAAAGACAAATATGAATATGTACCGCAAAAAAATATAATACTGCAAAATAACAGCACCGAATCTTATATCTACGGTTTGAATGATTGCAAACTAGCCATCGGATACGTTGAAGATCTATCCAATTACAGATCCAATCCCTTTAAAAAAGCAGTCTCATTTACAGATGGAAAAGAGGCTAAGGATTTCATAAAAGAACAGCTTGATTAAATATCTCATCAATTATAAAAGGGCCAAAAGCAAAAGCTTTTGACCTTTTATTTTTAATTATCTGTATTTACTCGTTTCCAAAAAGATCTCTTGTATAAACTTTATCCAGCACATCGGAAAGCTCCGGTGTGATCCTGTTTGCAATGATAAAGTCACACTCTTTTTTGAACTCATTAAGATCTCTTACAACCTTGGAATTAAAGAAGCTGTCTTCCTTGAGCGCAGGTTCATAAACCACGCACTCTATTCCTCTTGATTTTATTCTCTTCATAATACCCTGAATAGCGGACTGTCTGAAGTTGTCAGAGCCGGTCTTCATGGTAAGTCTGTATACACCTACCTTCTTAGGATGAAGGGCCCATATTCTGTCAGCTATGAAGTCCTTTCTTGTCCTATTTGCCTCAACAATGGCAGTAATAAGATTATTCGGTACATCCTCATAATTGGCAAGAAGCTGCTTGGTATCCTTTGGCAAACAATATCCACCGTATCCAAAGGAAGGATTGTTGTAGAAATCACCTATTCTGGGATCAAGGCAAACGCCGTCAATAATATTCTTGGTGTTAAGTCCTCTTACTTCCGCATAGGTATCAAGCTCATTGAAAAAAGAAACCCTAAGAGCAAGATATGTATTTGCAAATAGCTTAACGGATTCTGCTTCTGTAGTATTCATATACAATGTGGGGATATCATTTTTAATAGCTCCCTGCTTTAAGAGGTCGGCAAAAACATGTGACATCTCTTCCGCCTCTTTGGAATCCGTATCATAACCGATAATGATCCTGGAAGGATAGAGGTTATCATACAGCGCTCTTCCCTCTCTTAAGAACTCAGGAGAAAAGAGAATATGATCGGTCTCATATTCATCCAAAAGATCTGAAGTATAACCAACAGGAATAGTGGATTTGATCACTATAAAAGCATCGGGATTGACCTTTCTAACCTGCTCCACCACGCTTCTGACAGAGGATGTATCAAAGTAATTGAGTTTCTCATCGTAATTGGTCGGCGTAGAAACTATCACAAACTCTGCATCTTCATAAGCGCTGATAGCATCTGTAGTAGCGCGCAGTCTCAAAGAATCTTTTTGAAGATACTCCTCAATCTCTTTATCTACGATGGGCGACTGTCTCTTGTTGATCATATCAACTTTTTCAGAAAGAATGTCCACCGCAGTAACGTCATTATATTGTGATAAAAGCACGGAAATTGATAATCCAACATACCCCGTACCCACTACTGTTATCTTCATTAGATTCACCTCTTTAGTATTCAAGTCATGAAACCATTGTATATAAAATAAACTTCCAAAGCAAGAATAAGACTTAATAGCCATATAAGCATAAAATAGTGCATTTCCGTAAATGCAGTCTCGTGAAAGTGCCAAACCATGCGCTTTGTAACAAAATAAACACAGAATAAACACAGATTCTTCACTGTTTCACAATACCTCATTGCTACATTTAATATGTAATAATTTATATTTCGGAGGGAAGTATGAAAAAAACTTTAAAAGCGCTATTTTTATGCCTCTTCCTATGCCTCGGAATCCTCTCACTTCCGATCAGTGCATATGCAGAAGAAGGCGAAGGGGAAGTCAAAGACATTGTAGAGAAGGTTGAACTCTACAAAGAAGGGGAACCTATCTCAAGCGGAGATGTTATCTCCTTGGGCGATCAGTTCGAATTAACTTACACACTTTTTCAACCTCTATTTCTAAACTATACGGATGACGAAAAAGATCCTGAAGTAAACCCGGATCATTACATCAAAAAAGGGGATAAGATCATCCTCCCCAACTTCCCAAAAATACTGACAGAATATCCACATGACATATCAATTAGCATCAAAGACCTTGACGATCCGCTCGGCGTGGTTACTCTTGATGATGACGGTAACATTTTGCTCGAGGTCACTAATGATGAATACTCGGATCTAAGTGAGATAGTATTCGGAATCTCATGTAAGCTCGACGGCGATAAAGTCGGAGACAAAAAAGAGATTGAGATGAAGCTTCCGGGCTTTGAAACTCCTTTTAAATTCGACATCAAAGAAAATCAGGAGGAGCCTGAACCTGACCCGGGCCCTGTAGATCCTCCGCTCAAAGATAAATATACTCTTAAGAAGAATTTCAAGGATATCCAGAGAACCGATGATAACAAAGATGCGATCATCACCTGGGAAATAACATTAGGCAATAAGGGATATGACTTTGATAACTTTGTTCTGTACGATAAATTCACTATGGATTCAAAGACAGACATGAGTCTCATTCCAGATTCCATAACCGTTTCAAAAGGCGGCGAAGATATCACAAGCGATGTCAGCGTAAACACTTCAGCAGGCAATTCACAGTTCCAGAATTTACCGTATGATTTCTCTGTTGATCTCGGAACTCTGTCCGGTGAAAGCAGTTATGTAGTAACATATAAGTCTTTACTTAAAAATTATGATACCTATTTACAGCAGAACCACTCTTCCGCTCCCAACAATGAAACATGGTTCGAATATGGTGACGAAGAGCATCATGAATCCATCGGTAAGATCAAAGGAAAAGACGGTCTCACCGCTAAACCCGGTATTGTAAAAAATCTTACAAGCTATGATGCCGCAAACCATAAGATTACTTGGACCATTAAAGCTAACACCAGTAAACAGCCTCTCACAGATGTCAAGATCACTGAAGAAATCGGAGCCGGTCAGAAGCTTGTAGAAATCACTAATGCCAAGCTTGACGGTGAACCCTATGATATATCCGACAAGTATGCGGGTGTTCCCGGTAAATTTATTGAAGGTACCGATGAATATAGTGAATACCTTATAACTCTCGGCAATGACATCAAAGAAAAAACATTGGAATTTGATGTAGTCACTGAACTTTTGGAATCAGAAAAAGAGTTCTATTCAGGAAATAAAGAGCAAAAATACAAAAATAAAGTTGTCATGAACTCCTATGAAATGAAAAACGTAAGTGACGAAATCGAAAAGACATGTAAAAGTGAAGTCCTTACAAAAAGAATCGTAGGAAATTACAACTACGAGACTCATGAGTTCCAGTACGAAATTGTTGCCAACAAAAATAAGATGGCAATGTCCAAGATAAGTGTAAAAGACGGACTTACAGAAAGCGGTCTTGAACTTATTATTGCGACAGACAAGCCAATCATGATGAACGGCGTGGAAATACCTAAGGGTTCAGATGATAACCCAACAAGACCGTGCTATACATACAATAACGGTCTTCTTACCGTATATCCCGAAAATACTGTTGCCGGCGAAGCCGATTCAATGAAAACAATCACATTCACCGCAAGAGTTAAAGACGAAAAATACCTTGATAATATTACAAGTTCAAGTATCAGCATCGCCAACAATGCATCAATCGAAACCGAGGATTATCCTACAACTACTATTGAGTCAAAAGATGCAAAACGCGAGATCAAGAACTCAATGTTCAACAAAAAAGGCGACGTTATCAATGATAAGACTCAGGCCGGATATACAATTTTAGTCAATGCTTCCAAGCAGAATCTTCGCGATGGCTGTAAAGTCAGAGATATACTCGGAGCAAACCTCGACCTCGAGGAAAGCTCGGTAAAACTGTACGTCGCCAACATAAATCCTGCTACCGGCGATCTTTCCGATGGTGAAGAAGCAACAGGCTATAAAACAGATGTTAAGACCAATTCCAACGGAACAACGCAGTTGGAAGTTACTCTTCCCAAGAATACCGGAAAGACCAGCTATGTACTTAAATATATAGCTACTCCCGATCTTCCTAAGGTTGCAGGCGGAGATTACTCCAACAGTGCTGAACTTTTGGATTCCGGTATAGATGCTGAATTCAAATCAAATATCGATCTTAGCAATGCTAAATTCAGCTCAGGAAGCTCAACCGGTAAAGCATCACTTACAATAACAAAGGCCGATGACGAAGACTCTTCTGTTCTTCTCAAAGGAGCCGTATTCTCGATCATAGATAAGGCTACTCAAGAAGAAGTTGCACAGCTCACAACAGGAGAAAATGGAAGCGGAAAAGTCGGTCTTCCGAAAGGTAAAGAATATATTGTAAAAGAGATTAAAGCTCCCGACGGATATGAGCTCAATGAAGAGCCATATGAATTTAACACAAATAAAGGACGTGTAAATCTTAACTTTACCAACAAGAAAAAGGAACCCGAGCCGGATGTACCGAATCCCGGAAACGACGACGAAAATAAAGACGATAATAAAAACGGAAACAATTCGGGCAGCAACAACTCAGGCAACAACAGTGATAACAAGGACGGCAATAATTCCGACTACGGATCGGGCGATCCTTCAAACGGTTCGGACAACAATGGCTCAGGCGGATCATCAGACAGCAAGCACCACAGCAGCGATGATCACCACGACAACAACGGCGGAAACGGCAATAACGATTCAAACGCCAATAATGCAGCTGCCAACACCAATGCAAATACGAACGCTGCCGCTAACAAAAATGCCGCAAACGCCAACGCCAACAACGGCAACAAGCCCAAGATAATTGTTAAAGCTCCCTCAGAATATGATGATCTTCTCCTTAGCGATGAAGAAATCAAAGCAAAAGGCTATGAGGTTGTAGACGGAGCGACCATCGAAGGCGGAGATCCTAATTATGAATACATTATAGGACCTAACGGCGAAGTATTGGGAGCCAGAAAAAAAGCCGTAGCAGGCGCTAAGCTTGCCAAGACAGGCGGATTTGTAGGTACTCTCGTATCCTACATCATCGGAGGAGTCGCCGTAATAATCGGAACGGTTCTTTTGGTGATAAATCCTAAGAAAGCTCATAACAGGAAAAGAAGATGAAATTGTTTTTAAGAATTACAGGCGCGGTATTACTGGTATTTGGACTGTTTCTGATAATCGCCTCAATATCAATAAACGTAATACAGGCGCGAGAAAAAGAAAGCGCTCTCGCATCTTTCTATGAGGCACAGCCCATTCCCGAAGCCGAAGGATTGTCGGAGGATGGACTTAAGACCGTATCACTGGAAGATGGCGATGACACTTTATTTGGAACAGACGACATTCTATATGTCGTAAGAATTCCCAAGATTGATTCCAAGGAGCCGGTTAAAGAGGGCACAAATAAAAGTGCCCTCTCCGCTTCCCTTGGTCACGAACCTGATACCGCTTCTCCCGGAGAAATCGGAAACTGCGTGATCGCAGGACACCGCAATTATAACTTTGGTAAATACTTCAACAGACTTGATGAAGTTGAGGTTGGTGATGAGATCTTTGTAGATACAAGGGATGACACCTATGAATACAAGGTGACCGAGATCAAGGTCGTTAATCCCGAAGATGTCGAGATCTTGGATCCGACAGATGACGAGCAGCTAACCCTTTATACATGCACTCCTATTTATATAGCTACTCACAGACTTGTTGTAATTGCTAAAAGAGTTGACGCGGAAAATTAGATTAATATATAAAAGCTTTCTCCTAAAAATATATAAAATTTAGGAGAAAGTTTTTGTTTTAGGAGAAAGATTACATTGTTCTGGTATAAAAAGTACTCCGTCCATTTCCATGTTTCTCAATATATCCTGACTCAACAAGCACTTTTAGCCCCGCTTCTACAGATTTTTCGCTTATGCTTGGGCAAATACTTGCTATCTCTCTCTTAGTAAACTTACCTATTCTACTGTCAATTGCCGCCCTAACAATATCCTTTGCGCCACTCTTTTTTTGAACAGAATATTTTCTACCGGTAGGAGTTTCTTCAACTACAACAGTATCTCCTATAATCTCAACTCTGTTCTCAAACTCTCTATAGCAGGCAAGAATTACCCCCAACATGTATTTTATAAAAACAGTCGGATCTTCCGTACCGTCATGCCAATTCTGCGATGCCATTTCCAAAGCATCATAATAATTGTTTTTTGTCTTTTCTATATACTTTTCAAGACTTATATATTTTCCGACATTATAGCCGGAGCGATACAACATAAGCAAAGTGAGCAGTCTGCTCATTCTTCCGTTACCATCATTGAACGGATGAATACATAGAAAATCATGTAAAAAAATAGGGATTATGAGAAGCGGATCAACAATATGCTCATTTATAATCATGTTGTAGTTTTCACAGATAGAATCAATACAAGCTTCCGTTTCATAAGGTGCAACAGGTGTAAATCTTATAAACTCTCTCCCATCAGGTAACGTTTCTTTCAGATAATTCTGAGTAATTTTATACTTTCCTCCGCTACCTGTATCTGTATATTGCATAAGATCACGATGAAGCTGAAGAATGATGTTCCCTCGAATAGGAATGAATTCATTACTTTCATGAATGGTATTAAGCACATCGCGATAGCCTGCAATCTCGCACTCATCACGATTTCGAGGCGATGTCTTTGCATTCACAATTTGTCCGATTCTTGTAGCAGTAGTAACTATGCCTTCAATTCTGTTTGATGATTCTACTGATTGTACTTTCGCAACTTCTATTAACTTTTCAAGTTCAACAGGCTTCTGCTTTAGATATAATTCCTGCTTTCCCTTATACTCATGTATAAGCGAAAGATAATTAGTAATCTCATTGTCCCAACTATTATTTTTGTACTTGTTATAGTTGAATAATCTCATTTCTTTTCTCCTAACCCTAAACTTTTTTCTCCTAAATTATAACTAATTTTAGGAGAAAAAGCAAAGATCAGATACTATAGCAGGTTTGCCATAATTGCTATACCTTCTTAGACCGAATATAATTATCTATATATCGTCGCTTATTGTGCGTTTTAAAAAGAGCCTAGCTCAAGATTATTATCTTGGCTAAGCTCTTTTTCTATAGTTATTATGCGTTCTCCTCATTCTTTTTTGAGTTATATATAGGTGCAAGGATGAATACAATCAGCACAAGGAAGCTAATAAGATGAACCGGCACCTGAGAAAGTGTTACCGTCTGATCCTTGATCGCGTCTGAGTTGCCACCCGAAAATACCACTATGTAATTGTTGTTTATGAAATGCATTAAGGCTATGGCCCATATATTCTTCGTCTTCATAAATACATATCCAAAGAATATTCCAAGTCCGATACATGTAATGACCTGCATGAGCAAATACACAGGGCCTGATGTGGTTGTATAGAACATAAAATCGAGACCGAAATGCCACAATCCCCATACAACACCAAGTATCAATACGCCGAGTCTAAGTCCGAACTTATTCTGAAGAATAGGCTGTAAATAATATCTCCATCCATACTCTTCTCCCCAGAACGCCAAAAAACTAAGCGGGAAAATTAACAGTATGGAAAGAGCGCTGATATAAGTCTGTGGATTGGTAAGTGCACCGATCACTTCCTGAAGATCACCGGCTGCGTCAGGTGATACAAACTTACCAAGGTATGCCGAGATCAACAATCTTACTATAAATAAAACCACAAACAAAAATACCAAAAGGGCACTCATACCTATTTTGTTTCTGGAAAGGCCCACATTTTTTCTTTTTTCCTTACCACATGCCCAAAAAAGGATATAAGCTATAAGGCTTCCTGCCATTAACACATACTGGCTGTACAAATCTATATTTGTAACAGATCCGGCCTGTGTCTCGATCGTAGTAACCGGTACGATCAATGAAGCAATAGACATTCCTATCATAGCAAGCGCTGTGATAAGCACTACTATAAACCCAGCCTTGGGAATCTTTTTCTCCTTATCTCCAAAAAGAAGAAATCCAAGTATAACTCCGCATGCAGGGAACATCATCTGTGCATTGGGAAATACCGAAAGATCTTTACCGGCTCTAAGCCCAAAGAACATGATTAAATACATAAAAAATGTCACGCCAAAGGCTACGGCAATAAAAGTTGTCAGTCGTTTCTTAAAAGTATTATCCATTTCAGTGCCTCCAATAGTCGTTTTTTTCACACCTTTCTAGCTTACCATAATGATTGTCATTATTCAAATGAAGCGACCTAAGAAGGGCGTAAAAAAGGCTTTCCCGGGCATCAGTGCAAGGGAAAGCCTCATAAACACTCATATTAAATTATTCTTCCTGCTCGGAAAGCGCATCCTCTACGGTTCCGTAGACTCCGATGTGCATCTTGACATCCTCGGGCATACCGATGAACATACCGCCGTAGCAGTAAGTATCGCCCTCTTTCCATGCACGGACAATCTGGATGAAGACATGCACTGTTTCTTTGGTCCACAGCGTAAGATTCGCCTCATAATTGGCGCCGATCATAAGCTGCTTATCGGTTGTAAAGCCGATACCTTCGGTAGATGCATCGATAATCTCAATCTCCACGGTATCTGCCTTGGG
>JAEEGK010021290.1_pt1 | contig 13705 bp, 11 predicted proteins | sample 8958771 | NCBI WGS metagenome assembly JAEEGK01 (sample SAMN16246547, study PRJNA631951) | gut metagenome | biome: gut microbiome; feature: rumen; material: SC-attached | host: Bos | place: Iran: Karaj | collected 2018-10 | reverse complement strand
GGGAATCATCACCTGACGGCAATAGGTGCCATAAAGAGACTCAAATTCCGTCAATGTCATTCCACCCGACGACCAGACTTCCTCCCAAATTACTTCCATACCAACTACAGAATCACAAGGGACTTCCACTACATCGCCCGGATAATAATTTTGATTGGCAATAATATACAAATCGGTATTACAAGAACTGATAATGGTATCTCCGACAATAATCGTATCGGCAATAGTCATCAAATCGGTGATATAATACAACAAAGAACGATTGCCTGTCTGATAGCCGAATTCCAATATAAGAGAATCTTTTACTTCCGGAGCATTGCCCAAACCTTCCCAAGCATGACCGATGCCGCCTCCCGGCTGATAGAAGAAACTAAAATAAATAGAATCCGATAAATCAATAGCCCTTACAAGTGGAGAAAACAAAGAATCCGTACGAATAGGTCTTGACAGCAAGGTATCGGCATGAAACGACATAACAGAAGCATGATCGTACACCTTGCCCATGTCGTCCAAAGCATCTAAAGTTACCACGCCTATGGTCGGTGGACGATAGGCAAAACCTTCATTGACATAGGCTTGCCTTCCTATCCAAAGGTTGGTATCCGGATAGCCGCTATAATCGGAAAAATCGTCTATAAATGGCAAGGCAATAGATTCATAATAAATGAATTGTGTGGATTTTTTAGACTTTTGCTGTTGGTATAACTTATTGATTAAAGCATTGCTATTCAAACCAGTAAGCATCTCTTGTCCGCTTACACACAATGCCCAACCGATTATCATCCATGTGAGTAAATTTCTTTTCATACTTGAATATAATTTTTTTATAACGTAAAACTAACAACTTTATTGCCCTTACCAACAAATTCATGATTAAATCACTAATTTTATATTTTTTATTTATAAGTAATTGATATTCAAATAACATAAATAATCAATATACAAAATTAACTTGAAATTTATAATAATGAAGAAAAAAAATATACGAAAATGCCGGTGTAAAAAAAAATGTTATATTTGCATTTTTAACAAATCTGTTAAACAAAATTGTTAATTTATTTATAAACAATCGAATGGCAAAGAAAAGTTTATCCAACAAAACAGAAGAAACCATATTAATGGTTGCCAAAAACGTATTCTTAAACAAAGGATACAAAATGACAACCACTACTGAAATAGCCAATCGAGCCGGCGTTACACATGCCATGCTTCATTATTACTATAGAACCAAAGACAATCTATTTTCCAAAGTATTTGAACATTATGCCAAAATAATGTTAGATTCTTTTTCACTTTTTCTCAAAGAAGATCTTTCTTTTACTGAAAAAATAACATTCGGTATAGAAGCACATTTTGATTTTATAGCTGCCAATCCCAAATTACCCTACTTTATTGTAAGCGAACTCATTAACGATAACAATTTTATCAAACTATCCATCAACAAATTACTTCCTTCACTAAAAAACATTTTTAACCAATTAGAAATTAGCATACAAGAAGAAGCAGATGCCGGTCGCATACGTTATATAAGTGCCCAAGATCTGATATACGATATTATCTGTCTAAACGCATTTGCCTTTATTGCATTACCGACTTTGAAAAATAACAATTGCATATCTGAAGAAGATTATGCCAAATTTATTGCCCGACGCAAGGCAGAAAATGTTCAAACAATACTTAACCGCATAGCAATTAAATAATTATGAATAATAACATTCCAACATACAACATAGGCATAGACATAGGCTCCACTACATTTAAATTAGTGGTTCTTGACAAAGACGGCAATTTTATTTTTTCCGATTATCGCCGTCATAATACCGACATCAAGCAAGCCGCCAAAGAAACGCTTGAAGCATTGTATGCTGCAATTGGCGATTGCCACATGAATTGCACCTTTACAGGTTCGGTAGGAATGGGTTATGCTGAAAAAATCGGCATAGCATTTGTACAAGAAGTAGTAGCTTCCGCCGAACTGATAAAAAGAAGATATCCCGAGGTACATACTTTTATAGACATCGGTGGAGAAGACAGCAAAATGATATTTTTTGAAGAAGGCAAAGTGCCGGACATTCGTATGAACGGCAATTGTGCCGGAGGAACGGGTGCTTTTATAGATCAAACGGCTGCCCTCTTGGAAATTGACACCATCAAACTGAATGAATTGGCATCCACTGCCACCAACATTTATCCTATTGCGAGCCGATGCGGTGTATTTTCCAAAACAGACGTGCAGAATTTGGCCAGCCGCAATATCAGCAGAAACGATATTGCCGCTTCGGTTTTCAATGCTGTTGCCATTCAGGTGGTCAGCTCCTTAGCAAAAGGCACCGACATCAATCCGAAAATATTCATGTGTGGCGGTCCGTTTGCCTTTTTGCCTGAATTAAAAAAGGCCTTCAAACATGTTTTGAATATCAAGGAAGAGGATTGTATTGTACCTCAAGATGCAAAAATTATCCCCGCATGGGGCTGTGCATTGATATCATCTTCTCACTCCCGCAAAAGCCTCTGCCTGTCAGAGACACTCAACATGCTTCGCTCCAACAAGAATATATCTTTAGACAACAATATCAGCAACCGTTTGCCGGCTTTGTTCCAATCACAAGCAGATTTTGAGCAGTGGCAGGCATCCAAAGTTATACACTTTGTCCCGCGAACCACTTGGGAGCAAATGAAATCCGACAAATGCTATTTAGGAGTTGACTCAGGCTCCACCACCACCAAATTGATATTATTGGACGAAGAGGGAAAAATTGTCTTTGAAGACTATAGTCGCAACAAAGGAGATAGTTTTAATGCATTTCTGCAAGCTATCAAACGATTGAAAGACGAAGCCGAACAACACCACCGCAATCTGAAAGTTATCGGCAGTGCGGCAACCGGCTATGGCGAAAATCTTATCAAAACAGCCTTCAACCTCAATTTTGGCATCGTGGAAACCATTGCCCACTTTTTGGCAGCACGACAAGTAAAAAACGACTTATCGTTTATCTTGGATATCGGCGGTCAGGACATGAAAGCCATTTTTATTGAAAATGGCAGTATCAACCGATTGGAAATCAATGAAGCATGTTCTTCCGGTTGTGGCTCTTTTATAGAAAACTTTGCCAACATGCTCAAATATCCGGTTGCGGAATTCGCCAACATATCTTGTTTTGCAAAACATCCTTACGACCTTGGCACACGTTGTACTGTTTTTATGAATTCCAAAGTAAAACAGGCTATGCGTGAAGGTGCTCCCATTGAAGATATTGCCGCCGGTTTTTCCTATTCCGTTATCAAAAATTGTTTGTATAAAGTATTAAAAATTAAAAATATAGACGAATTGGGAGATAATATTGTCGTGCAAGGCGGCACTTTCAAAAATTTATCCATTGTCAAAGCCATGGAAGAATTGACAGGAAAATCGGTCTATTATTCCGATATTCCCGAATTGATGGGTGCCTATGGAGCGGCTATCTACGCTCAAAAGCAAGCCCACAATACCATCGGCACCAGCCTTGACAATATTATCAACTCACAAAATTATGAATCAGAATTCAAGAACTGCAACGGATGTGAAAACTGCTGTACTGTAAAGATTTTCCATTTTTCCAACGGCAATACTTTCTATTCCGGCAACAACTGCGAAAAAATATTTTCCAACAAGAGTGAGCATTTTGTCAAAGGTCAGAATCAACATAAAACCAAATACAAGCATTTGTTTTCCCGCATGCCTGTTCCAAAGGAAAAAGCAAAACTTAATATCGGCATTCCAAGAGCATTGGGCATGTACGAAAACTACCCGTTTTGGCATACTTTGCTCACCTCATGCAATATCAATGTTGTCTTGTCGGCTACTTCTACCAACCAAATCTACCAAAAAGGTATTCGGACTTTGATGTCCGACAATATTTGCTTTCCGGCGAAACTCATGCATGGGCATGTGATAGATTTGATAGAGAAGAAAGTAGATAGGATTTTATATCCATACGTTATTTTTGAGCAAAAAGAAGATTCACAATCAAAAAACAGCTACAACTGCCCGATTGTAGCGGGTTATTCCGATGTTATCAAAAGTTCTATTGAACCCAAAGAACACTACGGCATACCTGTTGACGCGCCTGTGGTTTCGTTCAACAATCCAAAACTACTCTGGAAAGCATGCTACAAATATTTAGACTCGCTGCATATAGACAGAAAGACTGCCAAAACAGCTATCACACAGGCACTGAAAGCACAATCTGACTATATGCACCAACAATATAACGAAGCCCTCCGCATTGTAGAAGACGCACGAAAAAACAACAGAATGGTGATTTTGTTGGCATGCCGCCCCTACCATATCGATCCTTTGATACAACACAAAGTGGCAGATTGTATTTCAGATATGGGTATAGATGTCATCACGGAAAATATTGCCAACTTTGGTCAGGAAGACATGTACTCCCACATGCACTCCATTACACAATGGGCTTATCCGAATCGTATTTTTAAGGCCGCCAACTACGTCGCCAACAGTACCGACAACATTCACTTTGTAGAACTAACATCTTTCGGCTGCGGCCCCGATGCCTTCATTTTAGACGAAGTGGCAGCCATTTTGAATAGAAAAGGCAAAAACCTGACCTTATTGAAAATTGACGATGTCAACAATATCGGCTCTTTGCGATTAAGAATTCGTTCGGTGGTGGAAAGTATCAAGTTTAAATCTTCCCAACCGAAGGAAATCCCTTATAAAACCACGCTCGTTTACACCGAACAACAGCGGTACAGGACTATTTTAGCCCCTTATTTTGCTGAAGGATATTCCGAATTGTTGCCTCCTCTGTTTAAACTAATGGGGTATAATTTGGTAAATTTGCCTATGGGCGACAAAGCATGTGCAGAATTGGGCTTGCAATATGCCAACAACGAAATTTGCTATCCGGCTACTATTGTTGTCGGCTCTATTATGAAAGCATTGCAGAGCGGCAAATACGACCTCAACCAAGTGGCGGTTGCCATGACACAAACCGGCGGACAATGTCGTGCTTCCAACTACTTGTCTTTGATAAAAAATGCTCTCATTGCTGCAGGGATAGAAAACGTTCCTGTTGTCTCCATCGCCTTCGGCAACGATATGACCAATTTTCAGCCGGGCTTTCAACTCAATTTTAAGGGTTGCCTGAAAATCACTTTGTTTGGTTTGCTCTATGCTGACGCCATCAGCAAATTGTATTATCCGGCTCTGGCAAGAGAAAAAGAAAAAGGAAGTGCCAAACGTTTGCGTGAACAATACATAGAAGCCTCCATCCCCTATATTGAGAAAAAAGACCACAAAAGTCTGCTGACATTGCTCCGACAAGCTGTTGACGATTTTGCTGCCATTACCATTCCCGATGACAACATTCCTGTGATAGGTGTGGTGGGCGAAATCTACATTAAATATAATTCTTTCAGCCACAAACATGTTTTAGACTGGCTTAGCGAACAAGGCATTGAAGTGGTGGCACCGTCTATGTACAATTTCTTTATCAATAGTTTTGTCAATCGACATATTAATAAAGAACAGCATATCAAACCGGTCAATACACCTGTTTGGCTCAGCGACGGTATCTACAAAATTATTTTCAACTACGCAAAAAAAGTAGATAAAATTTGTAAGAAATATCCTTACTACCGACCCTTTGTAGATATTTTTCACGATGCAAAACTCGCATCAGAAATTATCAATATGGCTGCCAACTTTGGTGAAGGATGGCTCATTCCTGCCGAATTGGCCGCTTTTGGTGCCGCCGGTATCAACAATGCCATCAGTTTGCAACCTTTCGGATGTATCGCCAACCATATTATTTCAAAAGGAATAGAAAAACGTGTGAAAAAACTATATCCGAAAATGAATTTGTTGGCTTTGGATTTTGATGCAGGAACCTCCGAAGCCAATATTTACAACCGTTTGCACTTTATGATAGAAAATTGCAAACAATAAAAAGGTAAATAAAGATTTTATTTGCATGCACAACAAAAAAAGCACCTCAAGGTGCTTTTTTTATATAGTTGCTTTGTACTTCATTAGAAAATCACTTCTAACGAAAGCGACAGCATGTGTTCGTACAATTTTGCTTCTTTGTCGGTAGTTACCGATGAGGAAATCTCATTATTGCTAGGCATTTCTACAAGTCGCTTTGTTATTTTATTGCCAAAAGCACTTAAAAAATGATAGTGGAAACCTATTGCGAAATGATCGCCTAATAACAACGACAAAGCTCCATGCGCAGCGGCACCACAAGATAAGCCACTCTCAGCAATTTCACTATAATCCTGTTTTCCTATCTTGTAATTTATTTTTTCGTTTGTTCTGTAGAATAAGTTAGCTCCTGCTCCCAAATCCACTGCCATGCCTACTCCATGTGTGGAAGATTGCAATTTATACCTGAAACCAAGCATCACCGGCATGTGAAAAATATGTGAAAAGTCTGCTCCTGTATAGCCTTCATACCAAGACTTAAAACTCTGTTCTGCCTGATCTCTGAAACTTTTTTTAAGCGTATTCCAATGACATTCCAAATTAATGGTAACACCAAAGGTATGGTCAACTTGGTCGGTTTCTTTGACACTTACCGGAATATTTCCATGCAAAAAGCCATACATGCCGAATTGCTGTACTTGCCAATCCTCCTGAAGCGGCTTCTTAGTAAACGAATCTACTATCATCGGATAATTGCCGCCGACACCTATTGAAAACTGTGCAAATACCTGCTGTCCTAAAAAAGACAATAAAATAATACAAATAATCTTTTTCATTTTCAAATATTTTGTTTTTGGATGTGCAAAAGTAACATTTTTTTTTGTAATGCACAACTATTGTAAAACTTTGTATAAAAATTTATAAAGCATTTTTTTCGCTGTTATTGAAAAAAAATGCCCCCATTTCAATTTGTTAAGGATTTTTTAGTAATTTTGCAAAAAAATAGTTTAACAAAAGTTGCATTTGTGACTTGAATGTAGCAATTAAAAAAAATACACAATGAAATACATATTTTTATTTATTTGTTTTTGTGCAAGTTTATCAGTATATTCACAACATGTTTTTATTGATAGTATAGATAAAAAAGCATTTCCTGTTTATAATTTTGAAGAAGATTTAATGGATTCTATTATGTCGTCAATAGTATCTCATAATGCTGATATAGAAACGACAGTTCATTTATATTTTACAATTGATACATTAGGTCAAATATGTAATATAAATATCTTAAAAGGTTTATCTGAATCATTTAATAATGAAATAATAGAAAAAAATCTTTACAAAATGCCAAAATGGATACCTGCAGAATATAAAGGGAAAAAAGTTGAGTCAATCGTTTATTTAACCATTCGCATTTACATAGAACATTAATTCAACAAAGAAATGAATACACTGTATTATAAATTAATGGCTTTCTTATTTGTATGCATCTGTTTTTCATGTGTGAAAAAAAGAGACAATTTCGAAGAAACGGTTTTATATTCCTTAGCTGATAAATTTATAGATACATATAAAAATGAATTCGATAAATATGACAAATATTATTTTGATGATTGTCCTAAATGTAATATTAAATCAGTAGTTTTTATAGAACCGCGTGGTGAGTACAACGGTTATCCTTTGTTTACTATGTTTATTGGGGAAGTAAAGAATGCTAAATCGAAGGTTTATTATATAAACAATGATTCACCAAATTTTACCAATGAAGTTATTAGATGTTGTAATATGCTAATAAATGATGAACTGAGTTGGGATATATTAATAGATAGTGTTAATAAAAGATATATTGCCATTAATACAACGCTATATCCCATAGAAATGACAAAACAATTTAACGAATTACAATGGAGTACATTTGTTTCTGATGCCATTGTTGACACGAGCGTGAATTTTTTGCCACCACCACCTCCTCCTTATTGAAATGATTCCCAAAAATTGGATAGCAATGATAAATAATGCTATCTTTGCAACATGAAAATCAAAATGGACAGTTTAAACCCCATATGAATATTTTTTAGTAATTTTGCAAAAAATTATTATTTAATAAATTTGCATTTGCAACTTGAATGTAATATATCGTACAACCAAAATGAGAACAATATTTCTATTTATAACTTTATTATTGTTTGTTAGTTGTAACTCCAATAATGCAACAAAAACAAGTGATATGATAAATAAAAGCATTGTCTCAGAAAAAATTGAAGAGACAAATAATATTCTATTATCATCAGGAGAAAATTCAAACTTTTATGACTCAATTTTGGGACCTTGGGGAACTCACCCGGAAACAGGGAATAGTATTCTTTGTTTTACAAGCCATGATTCTGTTTTCTGGGTGGATCCTTCTGTTTGGTGTATATATCGCATTGCACACGATACGATTATCATGGAAACAGATGGTATAGTTTATTTTCAAGGGCAAATAAAAATCCAAGACGATTCCTTGGTTTTGAGTGATTTTGACTATACTTGGAGGTATGAAAGATATAAAAACTAACTTCATGTTCTAAAACATTTATAAACCTAAATTATTGGAAACAAAAAACACTATCTTTGCAGTATGAAAATCAAAATGGAGAGTTTTAACAAAACATCGGTTATCATTAACCATCAAGGAAGAGAAAAAGTTATAAATTAGAGGTTGTCTTAAATTTAAGTCCTAACAATTATGATGAATAAGAATTTTTTAATATTTATATTACTATTCATTTCAATATTATCCTATTCACAACATGAACATTTGGGAAAATACAATATTTCACGGATGAGTATAGATGATTATTTATTATCGAATTGTTTACAGCATAAATATTTGGGAATATATATACCCTATTGGAGTTCAGCTCCTGCTTATATTTTAGTTTCTGTAAAATCATGCTCATATGAAGGAGAGGCTATAATCAATAGTAATGATTTTTCTCACTACTATAAAAATATAAAATCTTTCAAGTGGTGGAATGAATATCGTACTACCAAAGCTCTTCAAGATATAGTGCATAAAAATTTATTTTTAATTATTGATGACGATTTTAAAGTAAAATTTGGTCAACGTATTTCCTATAATTTTGAAAAAGTAATAGTAAATGATAGTGTAATAGCAATTGCAAAGCAAGGAATGGACGTTTTCATACGAACATACTTTGATGAAGAAGGTGATTATAGATATGAAAATTGGTTAGATTCAATGAACATACCAAATGATTTTAGAACAGTAGTAAAAGTTATGTTTGATGCAGGAATAAAAACAGGTATTGGTTGTGAATATTCGGACTATGGTATACATGATATGAGATTTCTTTGCGATACAGGATTTTATATACCACAAGATTTTGTCGGTATGAATCCATATTCGGAAGAGAATATTTCTAAGCGTTTGGCAAATTCAAAACAAAAAGTTGTAAAAATTAAAAACAAATCATATCTTAATAAGATAAAAGAATGTAGTGATTTTTAGAATCCAAAGAATAATATAATGATACCATAAATTTGAACAACATAAATTTAAAAGTTCAAATTGAAATCCATCATGTATATAAATTTCAATAAAAATAATAGCAAGTCATAAAAAAGTTGTACCTTTGCATCTTATAGATAATAAAACTAAACACAATAAACATGAAGAAAATAATTGAATGTGTTCCCAACTTCAGTGAAGGACGCGATATGAACATTATCAATCAGATAGCCGGTGAAAGTGAAACCGTGGAAGGTGTAAAATTATTGGATGTTGACCCCGGTTCCACCACCAACCGTACAGTGGTAACTTTTGTAGGCGAGCCGGAACAAGTTTGCGAAGCCGCTTTCCGCTGTATCAAAAAAGCACAAGAACTCATTGACATGAGAAAACACAAAGGCGACCACCCCCGTTTCGGAGCTACCGATGTTTGTCCATTGGTACCGGTTGCCAATATCAGCATGGAAGAAACCGCTGCCTATGCTCGTCAACTGGCAGAACGTGTGGGAAAAGAACTCAATATACCGGTATATTGCTACGAAAATGCCGCTTTTACCGATGTCCGTCGCAATTTAGCCAACTGCCGCCAAGGAGAATACGAGGCTTTGAAAGAAAGAATCTGCACCGAAGCATGGAAACCGGATTTCGGTCCTGACACTTTCAGTGAATCAGTGGCAAAATCAGGTGCTACCGCTGTAGGAGCAAGAGATTTCTTGGTAGCTGTCAACTACAATTTGAACACCACCTCCACCAGACGTGCCAACGCCATCGCTTTTGACGTAAGAGAAAAAGGTCGTCCCAAAAGAGAAGGCGGCAGCGTTGTAGGAAAAATCATCAAAGACGAACAAGGCGAACCTGTCATGATACCGGGAACCCTAAAAGCCACTAAAGCCATCGGATGGTTTATCAAAGAATACGGCATTGCCCAAGTATCCATGAATATGACCAATTTGTCAGTTACACCACTTCACGTGGCTTTCGACGAAGTATGCCGCTGTGCCGCCTTGCGGGGTGTAAGAGTTACCGGTGCGGAAATTGTCGGTCTGATACCCAAAAAAGTGTTGATAGACGCAGGTGTTTACTATTTGAAGAAACAACAACGTTCTTGCGGAATTGCAGAAAGCGAAATTATAAAAATCGCTGTTAAATCTATGGGATTGGACGATTTGAAACCTTTCAACCCCAAAGAAAAAGTGATAGAATATTTGTTGGAAGCCGACAATAAAGAGGAAAAATTAGTGGACATGACTTGTACTGCTTTTGCAGAAGAAACTGCCAGCGAAAGTCCTGCACCCGGCGGCGGCTCCATTTCCGCCTATATGGGTGCCTTGGGAGCCTCTTTGGGAACCATGGTGGCCAACTTGTCGTCTCACAAAGCCGGTTGGGACGAACAATGGGAAACCTTCTCCAACTGGGCGGAAAAAGGTCAACGTATCAAAAATGATTTGTTGTTTTTAGTTGACGAGGACACTCGCTCCTTCAACAAAATTATGGACGCTTTCGGCATGCCGAAATCCAACGACGAAGAAAAAGCAGCAAGAAGTGCCGCCATTCAAACAGCTACCAAATATGCTATCGAAGTACCGTTTCATACCATGCAAAAAGCATTTGAAGTATTCGACATTTGCAAAGCCATGGTAGAAATCGGCAATCCGAATTCTGTTACCGATGCCGCAGTAGGAGCATTGTGTGCCCGCAGTGCCGTCTTGGGAGCCCATCTGAACGTAAGAATCAACGCCGGCTCACTTAAAGACAAGGCATTTGTGGATGATATTTTGGCAAAAGCAGAAAAAATCGCTAACGATGCACAAATAGCTGAAAAAGAAATTCTTGACTTAGCCAATACAAAATTATAAAAATACAGGTGCGGCAGCAAGCTGCCGCACCGATTTTCTTCTATGCAAATTGTCTGTACACATTTAGAAGCACTCACTTCCATTGCAAAAACGATTGTGGAGACCTATCCGCAACATAGAATTTTTGCCCTTGAGGGACAAATGGGAGCCGGCAAAACCACCTTTATGCAATACATGGCAAAAACCTTAGGAAGTGCTTCCTTGGTTTCCAGTCCCACTTTCGCTATTGTCAATCAATACGATATTGCTGACAACAAAAGTATTTTTCACTTTGATTTCTACAGAATTAAAAATCTGCAAGAAGCCGTCGATATCGGCTTTGAAGAATACTTGTACAGCGGAAATTACTGCTTTATAGAATGGGCGGAAAAAGTATCTCCTTTGATGCCGGACGATACTATCACTATCAAAATAGAAGTTGACGAGCAACAAAACAGAATTTTCACTTTTTAACATATTCATCATGCTATATCCGTTAAAATTCCAACCTGTTTTCAAAACAAAAATATGGGGTGGCGACAAAATAAAACAACGCCTCAACAAACAAACTGCTCCGAAAGACTGCGGAGAATCGTGGGAAATAGCCGACCTGCCGGAAACAAGTAGCGAAATCATTAATGGATTTTTAGCCGGCAACTCCCTCAACGAATTGGTAGAAGTTTATATGGGCGACCTTGTTGGAGAATCGGTTTATGACCGCTACGGCAACCAGTTTCCTTTATTGATTAAATTTATTGACGCAAAAGACGACCTTTCCATCCAAGTGCATCCAGACGATGAATATGCTCAACAACATGGTTTGGAAAGCGGAAAAACTGAAATGTGGTATATTTTGGAAGCGGAAAAAAATGCCAAAATCAATGTCGGTTTCAATCAGCCCATGAACAAAGATTTATTGGAAAAACACCTGAAAGACAATACCATAGAGCAAACTCTCAATTATATGCCTATCCAAGCCGGCAACACTTTTTTTATTCCATCAGGAAAAGTGCATGCCATCTGTAAAGGCACCTTATTAGCGGAAATTCAACAAACCTCCGACACTACTTTCCGCTTGTACGACTATCAAAGAAAAGACAAAGACGGTCATCTCCGCCCGCTACATGTCGAACAAGCCTGCCAATGTATTCATTTTGATGACAACAACAATCAAGCAATTGACTACAAACCAATCAAAAACGGATATGTTCAGTTGGTATCTTGTCCCTATTTCACAACCAATATGATTGAAATAGACGAATATGTGGAAAAAAGTTATATCGACATAGATTCTTTTGTCATCTACATTTGTTTAGAGGGAAAAATGCAACTAAAAGGAGAATTTGACAGCGAAACGGTCAGCAAGGGGGAATGCGTGCTCATACCGGCGGAAAATTATCATTTAACAGTGTATTTAGATTTTTTTCAAATATATAATTTTTGTAAAAAGTTGATATATTCATTAAATCTTTATTATTTTTTTCTTTATCAGAATTCATATTAGTCACAGAAAAATTATTGGAATAATTTGATATATTTATATTTTTCTTTTTTAATTTTATTTTATTCTTAATAGTATTATTAATATTACTATCATTATTCTTATTTAATTTATTAAAATAATTTTTTTTTTTATTTCTTTTGTTACAGTGTATTGTAATTCTTCTTTTATAATCAGTAGGCATTTTCCCAAATATAATTCTACATTTTAAATCATCATTAAATTTTCTCTTTTTTTTATAGCTATAACTTGGGCCAGACAATTCAGTATAAATCCTACCTTCATAAATTTTTTTTCTTTCTTTCTTAGTAGTATTTATTGAATAAGACTTCTGATTATTATTATAATTTGTGTTGTTATTAATGTTATATGTTTCAGTCATTTTTAAAGGTTTTTGCTTGTTTATATCTGAAATTAAATCATCAAATATTTTGAGATTTCTATTAATTCTATTTGTTTTAAGATTTATATTAAATTTGCTTTCAGTTTTTAATTGGAATAAATCATGTAAATAGTTTATTTCAGCTTTTTTAAAATTATTATGCTTTCTATGATTTTTAAGATAGTCATTATTTGTTTTATTGTTATTGTAATATATATAATATGATGTTGTATATGCGAGTTCTGGTATCTCTCTTTCCCTTTTGAATTCCTCTGATTTAAACCTATTTTGCAAATATTTTTTTTTACGAAGCTCTAACATTTTTATATTATTTTTATTATAGTAATTGAAATTATTGAGATAATTGTTTGATATTACTATTCTATTTGAACCAATTCCTTCATCACTGATTGATATATGTTTAATTGGACTTATATATTTTGATTTCTTTTTTTTAATATTCATATTTATTATTAATTATTAGAATTTATTTAAGCTTTTAAAAAAATAAAGAAAAAAAATATATAAATATAAATATATA
>JAEEGK010021289.1_pt1 | contig 13705 bp, 6 predicted proteins | sample 8958771 | NCBI WGS metagenome assembly JAEEGK01 (sample SAMN16246547, study PRJNA631951) | gut metagenome | biome: gut microbiome; feature: rumen; material: SC-attached | host: Bos | place: Iran: Karaj | collected 2018-10 | reverse complement strand
GCCAATGGATGGGGTCGTAGGCGGCGATGAGAGCCTCCTGGATATGCGCGTCGGAAGTATAATATTCTTCAAGGGGTTCGCCCGACGGATTCTCGACCTCAAGGAACGAGTCGCTGCAAGACGACATGGCGAAAGAGGCAGCGGCAATCAGTAAACCTATATATTGAGTTTTCATATGTTTTGAATTAACAATTAATAATTAACAATTAACAATTAATTGCGGGTGAATTTAGAATGCAATATTGAATCCAACAGTCCAGGTACGAGCCTGAGGATAGACACCGCGGTCGATGCCGAGGGAGGTGCCGCCCGAGGCGATTTCGGGATCGAAGCCCCAGTACTTGGTCCAGGTGACGAGGTTCTCGACCATGCCGTAGATGCGGAAGCGCTCGATGAAGGCGCGGCGCGTGATCTTGGCGGGCAGGGTGTAGCCGAGGCTCATGTTCTTGATGCGCAGGTAGGAGCCGTCGCAGACATAGAGGTCCGACATCTGCCAGTTGGTCTCGTCCTGCAGCGAGAGGCGTGGATACTTGTTCGAAGTGCCTTCGCCGGTCCAGCGGTTGAGCATCCACTTGGGATAGTTGCCCGAATAGACGTCGCTGCGGTAGGTGGCGTCGAAGACGTCCGAGCCGTGTACGCCCTGGAGGAAGATGTTGAAGTCGAAGCCCTTCCAGTCGGCATTGACATTGAAGCCGAAAGTCCAGTCGGGAGTACCGTTACCGATGTTCGTGCGGTCGTCGGTGGTGATCTGACCATCGCCGTTCACATCCACGAAGCGAACGTCGCCAGGCACGGCCTTGGGCTGGATGAGCTCGCCGTTGGCATTGGTGTAGGCACGAACCTCGTCCATGTTCTGGAAGACGCCATTGGTCTTGTAGCCGTAGAAGAAGGGGAATGGCTGGCCGTTCTCGGCGCGAGTGCCGCCGCCCGAGATGCCCTGCACGCCGTCGAAGTTCAGGAAGCCTTCGGTGTTGCCGAGGTTCTTCAGCGTGTTCTTGACGTAGGAGACGTTGCCCTTGAGCGAGTAGTGGAAGTCGCTGATGTGGCCCTTCCAGCCGAGTTCGATTTCGACACCCTTGTTCTCCATGTCACCCACGTTGCCGAGCGGCTTGGTTTCGCCCACATAGCTGGGGATAGGCATGGCCAGGATCATGCCGTTGGTCTTCTTGATGAAGTAATCGACGCTGAGGGTGAGTGCATCCTTCATGAAGCCGAGGTCGATGCCGAGGTCGTGCTGCTCCGATTCCTCCCACTTGAGGTCGGGGTTGGCGATACGGTTGGCCTTCGAACCGTTCTGCTTGGTGGCGATGCGGCCGAAGAGGACGTTGTTGCCCATCGAGGTGAGGGTGGTGTAGGTGAAGTCACCGATGTTCTCGTAGCCGTTCTTGCCCCAGCTGTAGCGCAGCTTGCCGATGGTCACCCATTCGGGCAGGTTGAAATAGGGTTCGCGCACGAAGTTCCAGCCGAGCGAGAACGATGGGAAGATACCGTACTTGTTGTTGGAGCCGAAGCGGCTCGAACCGTCGCGGCGCAGGGTAAACTGGAGCATGTAGCGCTCGTCGTAGTTGTAGCTGCCGCGTGCGAAGAGCGACGAGAGGGTGTGCTCGGTGTAGGGACCGCCCCAGACGCTGTACTCGACGGTAGCGCCGGTGATGTTGCCGTCGTTGTCCTTCGAAAGCTCGAAGTTGCCCGTTGCATAGTTGATCGACGGCTTGTTGATGTTCACGAGGTGCCAGCGGCTGCCTCCGATCTCGTCACCCTTCGACTTGAAGGCCGACTGACCGAGGACGACGTTGAACGAGTGGCGGCCCAGCGTCTTGTCGTACGAGAGCACGTTCTCGATCTGCCAGGTGTTCGACTTGGCGGAGAACTGCGTAGCCGAGGTGTGCTCCTGCTTGTTGTTGCCCGAGAGGTAGTAGAGGCTCTTCACGGCGCCGTTGTAGCCCCAGAACGAGAGGTCGGAGCTGTAGGAGAAGCTGTACTTCAGGTTGTCCCACAGGCCGAGGGTGATGTTGAAGTGGGGCACGAACTTGTGGCTCCAGTTCTTCGAAGGATTCTGGGCCACCATCATGGCGATGGGGTTGTTCATCTCCTGGTAGGTGCCGCCGTAGCTGGCGATGGTGTAGGGATTGCCGTTCTCGTCGGTGGGCAGGTCATAGTCGGCGTAGGTGGCCTTCATCTTCTCGGCATAGGCGCCCGAAACGGTTGGTGTCAGGATGGGCGACATGTAGAGGGCCGAACCGAGCACCGAACCGAACTCCGAGTTGGTGGAGATGCCGGTGCTATGGGTGCGCAGGTACGAGAGGTTGATCGAAAGGTCGAGCTTGTTCAGGAAGTTGCGCTCCTTGGTGGCATCGATGAGGGTGTAGTTGTTGTTCGAACGGAGCGTCAGACGGTCGTAGTTCGACTGGCCGTAGTTGCCGCCCACGATACCTTCCTGGCTGAAGTAGCCGATTGAGACGTAGTAGCTCATCCGGTCGGTGGCACCGCTCACCGAAACGTCGTGGTTGACGATGGGGGCATTGTCGTTGAAGACGAGGTCCTGCCAGTCGGTACCGCCGTTCAGCGGGATGGCATTGCCCATGGCATCGGTGAGGTTGTACGGGTCGGCGTAGGGAGCATCCTGGCCGGCGTTGATGTACTTCTCGTTCTGCAGCACGGCATACTCGGTGGCATTGGTCACGTCGCGGTGCTTCCAGGCGGTCTGCCAGCCCCACGAGGCGTTGTAGTTGATCTGAGCCTTGCCCTGCTTGCCCTTCTTGGTGGTGACGATGATGACGCCGTTGGCGGCACGTGCACCGTAGATGGCACCCGAGGCAGCGTCCTTCAGGACTTCGATGCTCTCGATGTCGTTGGGGTTCACGATGTCCAGGCCACCCTCGAGCGGAATGCCATCGACGATGTAGAGCGGGTCGGAAGCGTTGTAGGAACCGGTACCACGCACACGGACACGCGACGATTCACCGGGCTGGCCCGAATTGGCGGTGACGTTCACGCCGGCTGCCAGGCCCTTCAGCGCATTATCGACGCGCACGGGAGCCTTGCCCAGCAGGTCGTCGCTGCTCACCTTGGCGATGGCGGCGGTCACGACGCTCTTCTTCTGCACGCCGTAGCCCACAACCACTACGTCCTCGAGGAGCTTCTTGTCCTCAACCAGGACAATGTTCATCTGCGGGCGGGCAGGCTGCTCCTGCGAGATGTAGCCCACGAAACTGAATCCGATCGTAGCGCCGGTGGGGACACCTGTGAGGGAGAAGTTACCATCGATATCGGTAATGGCTCCGATGGTTGTACCCTTGACATAGGCATTCGCGCCGATGACGGGTTCGCCCGTCTCATCGACAACGACGCCACTCACCACCATAGTCTGGGCCCAAAGCCCCCATGGTGAGAAAAGGAGGACTGCAAGGAGCAATGCGATCCTTGACATCCATTTGTCTGAAGTTTTTCTCATGTTGATGATTGATTTTAGTAAGTATTATATAATATGTGTTGATTGTTGTTTCCAGTCGATTCAGGATAGTGCACAATAAGAAACCTTGCAACTTTGACGGTGCAAAGATAGGACAATTTCAAATAGGTTGTACAGCGAGGTAATGTGTATCGGTAAGTTTCATGATATGCGATTCGTCTGTCTTTCAGGTACTTCGTGTTTTGCATCGGTAAGTTTTGAAGCGTGCATTAGGAATTGCTGAAACGGCCCAGCTGGCGCACATATTCGGCAAAATGCTCCTTCGGGACTATCGCCTTGTTGCGCGTCTTCAGCCGATTGTTATAGACGGTCTGGGGCGAGACGTGCAGGAACTCGGCAATCTTCACGCTGTCGGTGATGCCCAGGCGGACCAGTGCATAGATGCGCAGGTCGGTGTTGAGCAGCTCGCCCTTGCGCGGCTCGATGCGCTCCTCGGGGGCCAGCAGGTTGTTGAAGTCGGTGATGAAGTCGGGATAGATGTGGAGGAAGATGGCGTCGAAGTTGTGGTAGAACTCCTTCAGCTCGTCCTGCACGAGGTTCGACTTTTCGGTCATCTGCAGCACCTCGTCGTAGAGCTTCACCTTCGTCTTGCGGTTGATGTTCTTGCGGTATTCGTCCATCTTGCTGATGTAGTTCGAGCAGAGCGAGAAGACGTAGCCCACATACTCCTCCTTCACGTAGTTCGACTCCTGCAGCTCGCGGTTGGCCTCGGCCTGCTGCTCCATGGCGGCCTGCAGCTTGCGGTTGGCCTCGGTGAGTTCGGCATTGGCACGGGTGAGGGCGGCGCGGTGCTGGCTGAGCTGCTCGTTGGTCACCTCCAGCTGGCTGCGGCTCTGGCTGAGCTTGCGGCGCTGGCGCCAGCCGCTGATGACGGCAATCAGCAGCACGAAGAACAGGATGGCCAGGATCCACGTGATGGCCTGCTGGCGCTTCTGCTGCTCGGCCACGCGTTCGCGGTAGCTTGCCAGGATGTCGTCCATCACGCGGGCGATGCTCACCGTGCGCACCAGGTTGTTGTAGATGCGCGACGTGTCGAGGCACACATTAATATACGTATAGGCGCGCGAGAGATCGACGGCACTGTGGTCCTTCGAACCGAACAGCCCGTGACTGCGGCGCGATTCGTCCTGCGAGATGTCGTAGAGCACCGACGACAGCTCCTCGAGCGAGGCGATGTCCTGGTTGGCAGCCCGCAGGTCGGCGATGCCCGAACGGGCCATGTACTGCAGGTAGGCGTCCTCGTCGCCCCTCTCCTGGTACATGCGCGCCAGGCAATAGGCCAGCATCGCGTCGTGCCGGCTGTCGAACGCCAGGGTGTCCACCACGGGCGACAGTGCCGCAATGGCCTCCTCGATGTTGCCCACGCTGTAGGCGCGCCACGACTGCCACCACAGGTAGTTGTCGTCGGTTGGCTCCATGATCTGGTAGATCGAGTCGGTGTAGGTCCAGGCCTGCTGCTGGTACGACTCCTTCATCGGCTCCGACCACGAGTATTGCGCCAGGTGCGAATAGAGGTATTCCTGCTGGGCATAGTAGTCGAGCTTCAGGTTGCGGGGCAGGCTGCCCAGCTTCAGCCCGTCCAGGGCATTGGTCGCCTCCAGGAGCTGGCCCGTCGAAGCTAAGATGAACGAACGCTGGATCTGCCATTCCGCCATGCCGTCGCGGTCGCCGCGCTGCCGGGCGATCTGCAGGTTGGCATCCACCAGGCTCATCGCCAGCTCGCTGTCGAACGTGAAGCATTCGTCGTAGATCCGCCGGTTCAGCTGGTAGAGCTCCTCCACGTCGCCCATGCCCCGCTGCATGATCTGCATCTGCTGCAGGCGGTGCCGCTTCTGCTCGTTGATCTGCTGTCGCTGCTGCACCACCGAATCCAGGCGCTGGAGCCATAGCTCCGACGTGGCATTGTAGGCATAGCCCGTCCTCTCCGCACAGGAGATGACCAGCAGCAGCAACAGACGGACGATGTGTCTAAGGTTCTTCATTTTGTGTGTCACAGTATGCATTCGACGGTGCGAAGATACGAACAATTTTCGAGCCAACCAAATTTTTGTTTCATTTTTTTACATTTCAGCCGGCTAAACGGGCTTCCTCCAACCCGATTATCGGGCGGTTTTGGAACTTTCAAATCTAATTTTTTGTTAAATTTTGCTCTTTTTGGCTCTATTTTTCGCCGAAATCGGAAAACAAATAATAAAATATGGGCATTTTTTCGGCTATGAATTGCAAAAATCATTAAAATGCACCATATTTGCACCATAGAAACATCAAAATCCACAAAAAAGGAAAAAGATGATAGAGCGGTTTCTGAATCAAGTAGAGTTTTCGAATTACGAGGACTTTATGCAGCATTACAGGCTTATCGTGCCCGAACACTTCAACTTCGGGTACGATGTCATCGATGCCTACGCCGAGGAGCAGCCCGACAAGGAGGCCATCCTTTGGACCAACGACCACGGCGAGGTCAGGCACCTCAACTACCGCGACTACAAGCGGCTGTCCGACCAGGCTGCCAGCTACCTGCTGACGCTCGGCATCGGGCGCGGCGACCGCGTGATGCTCATCCTCAAGCGGCGCCTGGCATGGTGGATCACGATGGTCGCCCTCCACAAGATTGGCGCCGTCGCCATCCCCGCCACCCATCTGCTCACCGACAAGGACATCATCTACCGCTGCCACGAGGCCGACATCAAGGCCATCATCGCCGTGGGCGACAACGACGTGCTGCGCAACGTCATCGGCGCTCGCGCCTTCTGTTCGTCGCTCGAGCATTGCATCTCCATCGGCCCCCTCGTTCCGCAGGGCTGGGACGACTTCTGGAAGGGTCTCGACCAGGCTCCCGCCTTCGTCAGCCAGAAGGGGCAGAACCTCGCCACCGACAACTTCCTGATGTACTTCACCAGCGGCACCTCGGGCGAACCCAAGATGGTGATGCACGACTACACCTACCCGCTGGCGCACATCCTCACCGCCAAGTACTGGCACAACGTCCACGAAGGCAGCCTCCACCTCACCCTCGCCGACACCGGCTGGGGAAAGGCCGTGTGGGGCAAGTTCTACGGGCAGATGATTGCCGGCGCCACCGTCTTCGTCTATGACTTCGAGGGGCATTTCGAGCCCGCCGACCTGCTGCAGATGATGCAGGACTTCCACGTCACCTCGTTCTGCGCCCCTCCCACCGTCTATCGTTTCCTCATTCGCGAGGACCTCAGCCGCTACGACCTTCATGCCCTCGAATATTGCACCACGGCAGGCGAGGCGCTCAATCCCAACGTCTTCCTCGAATGGAAGGAGAAGACCGGCATCATGATCTGCGAGAGCTACGGACAGACCGAGACGACGCTCGTCCTCGGCACCTACCCCTACGTGACGCCCGTGCCCGGTTCGATGGGCGTGCCCAACCCGCAGTTCAAGGTCGATGTGCTCAACAGCCAGGGACGTCGCTGCAAGCCCCTCGAGCACGGACAGCTCGTGATCCGCACCGACGAAGGCAAGCCCTACGGCCTGTTCAAGGAATACTACCGCAACCCCGCCCTCACCGAGAAGGCGCACTCCAACAACATCTACTACACGGGCGATGTGGTCTATTACGACGAGAAGGGATACTACTGGTTCGTGTCGCGCGCCGACGATGTCATCAAGAGCTCCGGCTACCGCATCGGACCCTTCGAGGTCGAGTCGGCGCTGATGACGCACAAGGCGGTGGTCGAATGCGCCATCACCGGCGTGCCCGACGACATCCGCGGCATGGTGGTCAAGGCAACCATTGTCCTCGCCCCCGACTACAAGGCCAAGGCAGGCCCTAAGCTCGTCAAGGAGCTGCAGGACCACGTCAAGCACGAGACCGCGCCCTACAAGTACCCCCGTGTCATCGAATTTGTCGATGAGCTGCCCAAGACCATCAGCGGCAAGATACGCCGCGTCGAGATTCGCGAGCACGACAACGCAGGCCGTTTTTGACTTGCCAAGATGACGATTTTCGGACAAACCAGCGAATTTAGGTCAGTTTTTTGACCTAAATTTCGTTTTAAAAAGAGGTTTTTGCAAAAAATTTGTATATTTGCGCATCAATCCAATCCAAATACCAACTACTCAACCTTTATTCGTCAAAAAATTATGGCAAACGTTCCTTTCAAGTATGCGCCTATGTTCCAGATGGGCGAAGACAAGACCGAATACCGCCTGCTCACCAAGGAAGGCGTCACGGTCAGCACTTTCGAAGGCCATGAAATCGTCAAGGTTTCCAAGGAAGCCCTGACCTTGCTTGCCCAGCAGGCATTCCACGATGTGGAGTTCATGCTGCGTCGCGAACACAACCTGCAGGTCGCCAAGATCCTCCGCGACCCCGAGGCATCCGAGAACGACAAGTATGTGGCACTGCAGTTCCTCCGCAATGCCGAGACATCGGTCAAGGGCATCCTCCCCTTCTGCCAGGACACCGGCACCGCCATCATCCACGGCGAGAAGGGCCAGCAGGTATGGACCGGCTTCGAGGACGAAGAGGCCCTCAGCCTGGGCGTCTATAACACCTATACCGAGGACAACCTGCGCTATTCGCAGAACGCTCCCCTGAACATGTACGACGAGGTGAACACCCGTTGCAACCTGCCCGCCCAGATCGACATCGAGGCCGTCGAGGGCGCCGAATATCGTTTCGTCATGGTAGCCAAGGGCGGCGGTTCGGCCAACAAGACCTACTTCTACCCCATGACCAAGGCCACCATCCAGAACGAAGGCACGCTGCTGCCCTTCCTCGTTGAAGAGATGAAGCACCTCGGCACCGCAGCCTGCCCGCCCTATCACATCGCATTCGTCATCGGTGGCACATCGGCCGAGAAGAACCTCCTCACCGTGAAGCTGGCCTCCATCAAGTATTACGACAACCTGCCCACCACGGGCGACGAGACGGGCCGCGCCTTCCGCGACATCGACCTCGAGCAGAAGCTGCTCAAGGAAGCCTACAAGATCGGCCTCGGCGCACAGTTCGGCGGCAAGTACCTCGCTCACGACATCCGCGTCATCCGTCTGCCGCGCCACGGCGCCAGCTGCCCCATCGGCATGGGCGTCAGCTGCTCGGCCGACCGCAACATCAAGGCCAAGATCAACAAGGACGGCATCTGGCTCGAGAAGATGGACGACAATCCGTCCGAGCTCATCCCCGAGGAGTACCGCAATCCGGGCGAAGGCGGCAAGGGCATCGAGATTGACCTCGACAAGGGCATCGACGCCGTACGTGCCGAACTCACCAAGTACCCCGTTTCGACGCGCGTGAACCTCAAGGGCACCATCATCGTGGCTCGCGACATCGCCCACGCCAAGCTCAAGGCACGTCTCGATGCAGGCCAGGGTATCCCGCAGTACTTCAAGGATCACCCCATCCTCTATGCCGGACCCGCCAAGACTCCTGCCGGCTATCCCTGCGGCTCGATGGGCCCGACCACGGCCAACCGCATGGATCCCTACGTTGATGAGTTCCAGGCCAACGGCGCATCGCTCGTCATGATTGCCAAGGGTAACCGCACGCAGCAGGTCACCGACGCCTGCAAGAAGCACGGCGGCTTCTACCTCGGCACCATCGGCGGCGTAGCTGCAGTGCTCTCGCAGAGCAGCATCAAGTCCATCGAATGTGTCGAATATCCCGAGCTCGGCATGGAAGCCATCTGGAAGATCACCGTCGAGGACTTCCCCGCATTCATCCTCGTCGATGACAAGGGCAACGACTTCTTCAAGCAGCTGAAGCCCTGCGCAGGATGCACCATCCTGTAAGACATAACCCATAATAGATTAGCCCCGCACCTTCATCGGTGCGGGGCTAATTGTATTTTTGATGGCCTGAATATGTATAGGCTCTAGATAATCTAGAATTTCTAGACAATCTAGAGGCTCTGGAAAAGCCAGATTATTTCGTCATCAGCTTTAGCTGGGCAGACTTCATGCCGGGACAGGAGATCTTGACCGTGACGGGGCCTGGCGTACGGGTGGCACGCAGGATACCGAGCATGAATCCCGACTTGAGCGGCTTGCTGTTGATGTCGCTGGTGAAGAGCAGGTCGGTGTAGTGATCGACGTTGTCGAGGCAATAGAGCGAGGCGGCTCCACTCACCTCGAAGGTCACATCGCCCGTGGCATCGAACACACGACGCCCCTTGCTATCGACCGCCCACACCTTGATGTACTGCAGGTCCATCCCGTCGGCCTTCCACGCATCGGGCGTCTCGGCCTCGGCACGGAGGGCGACAGCCCGTCCCGTTGTCTCGATCTGATGGCGCGTCACCTCCCGACCGCCGTTGTAGCCGATGGCGACCAGCCTGCCCTTCGCATACGCCACGTCGGGCCACTGGATGATGTGCTTCTTGGAGTTGGGCATGCCCTTGTCGTACTTGTCGAGACCTTCGTTGCTCGTCCAGAGGTTGTTGGGCTTGCGTCCCAGGCTCTTCCCATTGAGCAGCAGCTCCACCTCCTCGCAGTTGCTGAAGGTGTAGAGGGTCTGCGTGGTGCCTGCCTCCTTGTTCCAGTTCTCGTCGAGGTGCAGGCTGCCCACCTGCACGTCGTTCCAGCTGACGCTCTCCCCTTCTCCGGCATTGACGGCGATGCGCACCTGCGGCTCGTCGGGGACAAAGGCACTCCGGATGAGATAGGCGGTCGGATAGGGATTGAGCGCCGTGTCGAAGAACGAATAGTTCCAGCCCTTCTTGGGCCATCGGTTCGACTCGCCCCAGTACTCGACAGCTCCCCAATACGCCAGGCCGACCATCCTGTCGCGATCCATGTTGAAGAAGCCCCACAGGAACTGCGAGGTCTGGCATTCGCTCTGGAAGAGGATCATGTCGGGGTTGTGCCGCAGGTATTCGCTGTAGCAGTTGCTCTGGTAGTTGAACGACGAAACCTCGCTGACCTGCGCGATTTCGGGGGCTACGCAATGCTCCATGTCGCTGCCGTCGGGTTCCTTGCGAAGTGCCCCGGCACGCGACGGGAACATGGCAACCGTGGTGAGGCGCGTATCGTCCCAGCGCTTCAGATAGCTGCTGAAGATGCGGTAGGTGGTGACGCCCCAGTCGTTGGTGTCGAAGCCCGCCCAATCGTTGCGCGTCTGCAGCTCGTTGCCCAGGCTCCACAGGATGACCGACGGGCAGTTGCGGTCGCGCTTCACCCATTCGGGGATGAGCTGATGCCAGATGGCGGTGAAGGGCTTGCGCCCGCCCCAATAGTCGTTGTCGCTCCACTTGTCGATGAGCTCATCGACGATGAGGATGCCCACGCGGTCGGCAATGCGCGTGAAGGATTCGCTATAGGGATTGTGCGAACAGCGGATGCAGTTGTAGCCGAAGGCCTTGGCCTGGAGCATCAGACGCTCGATGCCGCGGTCGAAGGAGGCTACGCCCAGGCCGCCCATGTCGTGGTGGTTGGCCATGCCCTGCAGGAACACCTTGCGCCCATTGAGCTTGAAGCCGAAGTCCTTCGAGAACTCGATGGTTCGAACACCGAAGGTCTCGACCAGGCTGTCGGCCGTGACGCCATCGGCAGTCACCATCACCTCGGCGGTATAAAGGTTGGGCGTATCGAGGTCCCATAATTGAGGATGGACCAAAGTCACGGGATCGAGCCGTACCTCGCTGCGCTGCTGGTGCGTGAACTGAGGCATCTGCCCCTTCGTTTCAGCAACCACATTGCCCTGTGGATCGCGAATGACAGCCTTGAGGCTTGCATTATGCCTTTGCCATCCATCGACCTCGACCTGAAGTTGAACCCTTGCCGATTCGGGGGACACTTCGGGAGTGGTCACATAAATGCCATGACGGGCAATATGGGTGGGATTCTGGACCTGCAGATAAACGTCGCGGAAAAGGCCACCTCCCGTGTACCAGCGGGAACCCTTCGAGGGCCCGGTCGAAGCATAGACCGCCACGACATTCAAGGTATCGTACCGTAAATAGCGGGTGATATCGGCCTCGAAACCTACATAGCCGTATTCGGTCGAAGCCACCTTCGTGCCGTTCAGATAGACATCGCCATAGAAGATGAGTCCGCCGAAGTCGAGGCTCACACGACGATTCTTCCAGACCTCCTCGGCGCGGAAGCTCTTGCGATACCAGCCTTCGCTCATCGCCTTGAAGCCGCGCGCTCCGCCTGCACTCTCGTCCCAGGGCTGTTCGAACTGGAAGTCATGCGGCAAATCGACAGGACGCCAGCCGGAATCGTCGAACGCGGGGTCCTCGGCTCCGGGCTGTGCACCCAGCTGGAACTTCCAGTCGAAGTTGAAGAGCTGATGCTGAAAGGACGATAGTTGGGACACGGGGATGTTGGCGACGAGCTTGCGCTCCTGCCTATCCACATACTGGGCGGTGGCAGCCAGCGACGCTGCTGCCAGAACGAGGGTAATGAGTTGCTTCTTCATAGAGGATGGGAGGATGGGAGGTTGGAAAAGGATGAGTAGGAATCAGGAAGTGGCGGTCTGCTGGTCCTCGCGGATGAAGTCGAGAAGCCGCTGGACGGCCTCCTCGGCGGGGATTCCCTTCTGGACACACTGCTTCCCCTTGTAGAGCGACACCAGGCCGGGACCTGCGCCCACATAGCCGTAGTCGGCATCGGCCATCTCGCCGGGGCCGTTGACGATGCAGCCCATCACCGCAATCACCACATCCTTGAAATGAGCCGTGCGGGCCTTCACCTCGTTGAAGGTGCTTTCCAGGTCGTAGAGCGTGCGGCCGCAGCCCGGGCAAGCAATGTATTCGGGTTTGTAGAATCGGCGGCGGCAAGCCTGCAGGATCTCGTCTTTGAGATGCTGGTCTTCCAGGGGGATGTCATCGACCTCGTGGTTGAGCAGGGGAGCGCCCCAGTCGCAGGCGGCCTTCAGGATGGCCTCCTCGCGAGATGCCCGATCGCTGTCGGGCATGACGGCTTTGCTGGCACCACCTGGCATGACGGCATTGCTGGCGCTGCCGGGCATGACGTGGACGTCATTCCCGGCTTGACCGGGAATCCCATACCGCCTTGCGAGATACTGCGCCACCGGAATCTCATTTTCCGGCGCTTCGGTAAGCGATACCCGGATGGTCTGGCCGATGCCTTCGGCCAGCAGGGTAGAGATGGCCACGCAAGACTTGATGCGCCCGCTCTCGCCATTGCCGGCTTCCGTGACGCCCACATGCAGGGGGAACACCACGCCCCGCTCCTGCATCAGTCGTACGAGGGCTCGATATGCCTCTACCATAACCACCGTATTGGATGCCTTCAGGGAAACCACCACCTGGTAGAAATCGGCCTCGATGCACATCTCGATCCATTCCATGGCTGCGAGGGCCATGGCTTCCGGCGTATTGCCGTAACGCTCGACGATGTATTTCCCCAGGGAACCGTGATTCAGGCCGATCCGGATGGCCCGCCCATAGGCCTTGCAGCGCTCCAGGAAGAGGCCGAACAGCTCCCGGGCCTTGGCGTGGTCGGGATGGAAATTGCCCGGGTTGATCCGGATTTTCTCCACCACGGGCACAACCGCCATGGCAATCTCGCTGGAAAAGTGGATATCGGCCACCAGCGGCACCTCGATGCCTTCGGCGCGGAGCTGCCGGTGAATGGCCGACAAGGCTTCCACATCTTTCATGGAAGGGACGGTGATGCGCACCATCTGCGCACCGGCGGCCACCAGGCGGCGGCACTGGGCCACCGTGGCTTCCACATCGGCCGTATGGGTATTGCACATGGTCTGGACCACGATGGGGTGGCCCGAACCAATCAGGACCTGGTCACTGACGCGGACCGTTCGGGTTTGCAGGGCGTTTTGCATCGGCATTGTCGGATTCGAAGGATTCCACCATCTGCCGGGCCATCTTGCGCAACTGATGCCGGCTGTGGCCCTTTCGGGGCGTGAGCTGGTAATAGAGGCCGAAGGTGAGGGCCCCGTCCAGCGGATAGGCGAAACGGTAGTAGTAGGGACTTACGTAATTGGGCTGCCAGAAAGAGGACCAGCCCCATTTGACCTGCACGTTTACATGCAGTTCGAAGGGGTCGATCATGACGGCAAACCCGGCGCCGCCCTGCACCCCGTAGGTGGGGCGGATGTCATAGTCGCGGAAGATGTACTGATACTGGGAATAGCCGTATTCGAAGCCGTCTTCCAGCGTACGGGCTATCTCGGTGCGATAGCCGCCGAAGATGCCCGCCTGGACCATGAGTCGGAAATGGTCGCCCATGTCGTAGTGGAAGTGGGAGAGGAAAAACATCGCCGGCACTTTCATC
>JAEEGK010021288.1_pt1 | contig 13706 bp, 10 predicted proteins | sample 8958771 | NCBI WGS metagenome assembly JAEEGK01 (sample SAMN16246547, study PRJNA631951) | gut metagenome | biome: gut microbiome; feature: rumen; material: SC-attached | host: Bos | place: Iran: Karaj | collected 2018-10 | reverse complement strand
CTGTTCGTCGGGATTGCAGGGAACGGCGAAGACAAAGCGGGAGCCGCCGGCCGAGTAAGTGGTGTCGAGATAGACCTTCGCGCCCATGCGGCCGGCGATGTCGCGGCATATGCTGAGGCCCAGGCCGGTGCCCTGCACGAAGTCGTTGAGCTTGGTGAAGCGTTCGAAAATCTTTTCCGCCTGGTCGGCCGGTATGCCGGGGCCGGTGTCGGTCACGGAATAAGTCACGAATCCGGGCGTCTCCGTGAGTGAGGCGGACAGTTTGATTTCACCGGCGGATGTGTGCTTGCAGGCGTTGGTCAGAAGGTTGATAAGTATCTGCTGCACGCGCCTGGGGTCGGTCCGGAAGGTGAACGGCTCCGTGCTTTCAGGGGCGTAATACATACGCACGCCCGGCTGCAGACGGTGTTCGGCGCTGGAGATGGCGGCCTCAGCCATGAAGTTCATCTCCCCGTCCTCATATGTGATGCGGTAGTTGCCGCTGTCCATGGCGGACGCGTTGAGAATGTCGTCCAGAAGCATGGTCAGCATCTTGGTGTTGTTGACGATGTGGCCGGAGAACTCCTGCTTCTCCTCTTCGGGGAAACTTCCGTCGGGGAGGCTCAGCAGCTGGGAGAAGCCGACGATGGCGTTCAGGGGGGTGCGCACCTCGTGGCTCATATTCTGCACGAAGCGGGTCTTGGCGGCGTCGGCCAGACGCACCCTTTCGTTGGTCCGCTTCAGGGACCGGGTGTAGATGACGAGGAATATGATCACGACCGCGAGGATGACGACAAGCAGAATCGCAGCAAGCCGGAATGCGGCTTCGGCGCGCCTGGCCTCCTCATTCACCTTGGCCGAGAGGACGTCGTTGCCCATCTTCGCCTCTATCTCCGTGAGTTTGGACTGGTTGGCGGTGGCAAGCACCTTTTCCTCGTAGGCCAGCAACTTCTTTTCAATGCTGAAGGCAAGATCCTTCTTGCCGTATTCTTCAGCAATGTTTGCAATATACTTGACCTCCCTGAGGTGCCTGGCCATAGCATCGATGTCGAACTCCTCGTCTATGTTCTCTCCATACACCAGCCTGTCGATGTAGCCGAACATTATGGGGGCCGTAGTGCTTATTTTGTCCAGGTTCGGATCGGCGAGGCAATAGTCCCTGGAGTATTCGTACTTTTTGACATCCTTCTGGAATGCAGCCAGTTTGGCATTGTGGTACTCGCAGCGGAGCGTATCCATATGCTGCTTCCGCGCTGCGCTTGCCTTCGAGAGGAAATAGGGTACGGAGTCGTTGCCGATAGGGAAAGTGTCCGACATGTCGCAGTAGAGGCGGGTGGCGGATTCTTTCTTGATGGTAGGATCCTCCGTAGTCTCATACACACGGATAGCTTCCTTGATGTATTTCTTCGCGGAGATGTAGTCGTTCTGGAGTATGTAGAGGGAAATGATGTAGCGGTTGCCCATCCAGATGCCGTAAGGCTCCTTGCGGGCGACCGCCTGCTCACGCATATCCTGCACAAGCTCCATGGTGTGGACCAGTTTGCCGTGGGAATAGAAATACCCCTGGGCGATGTCGTAGGCGTAGTAGTAGAACTGGCTCTGGCCGAGGTCGGACGCCACCCTCTTGAGGTCCTCCATATGCTTCAGCACGTCGGCGTCATCTTTCTGGGTGGTGGATTCCTTGTCCTTGCGCAGCGCTACTGCATTTTTCAGGCGTTCGACGTAGTAGAGCGCCTGCGCCTTCGTGTCCCCCTTCTCCACCGCCATGCTCAGGAGCGCAGCATTTGCATGGTCGAAGCCAGTCCGGCCCTCCAGCTGTTCTGCTTCGCACAGGATAGCATAGCATTCATCATCAATCTCATAGGGATTGTTCTGGGCAGCGGCCGAAAGCGCCGCTGCCAGCAGAACTATAACAAGCCAGATTTTCTTCATATCTTTCAAAGATAAAAAAAATCTGGAATAGATGAATCAATCCTATTGATTATTCATCCTTGCCGAAGGCGAAGTAGCCCTGGCGGCCGGTGGAGGTGACGCCTTCGATGACGATGCTGCGGCGGGCCTTCTTGGCTATCTCGATGACATCCTGGGGCTTTGACACCTTCTGGTCGTTGACGAACTGGATCACGAAGCCGTCTTCGCCGCCGGCCTGGGCGAGCTTGCCGCTGCCCGCGGAAAGGATCTCTACACCTCTGGAAGTGAGGCCGATGCGGGCGCCGTAGAACGCGACGCTTCCGTCTTCGGCGACAGTGCCGGTGGCCTCAGTCGTGCCCTGGAACTGCACTTCGAGTTCCTTCTCCCGGCCGTCACGGATCACGGTGAGGACTGCCTTGTCGCCGGGGTGGAACTGGTTCACGACGACCTGCAGGTCGGACGGGGTCTTGATCAGGGTGGAGTCGACCTTCACCAGGATGTCTTCCTTCTTGACGCCGGCCTTGTCTGCCGCGCTGCCCTTGGCCACTTCGTTGATATACACACCGTCCAACGAGTTGAGTTTCATATCCTTGGCAATCTTGTCCGTGACCGGGGACATAGTCACGCCGAGCAGTGCGCGCTTCACGGATCCGAAGTCGATCAGGTCGCTGACAATCTTGCTGACTATGTTGGAAGGCACTGCAAAAGAATATCCGGTGTAGGATCCGGTGGTCGAAATGATGGCGGTGTTGATGCCCACCAGTTCGCCGGCCTTGTTCACAAGGGCGCCGCCGGAGTTGCCGGGATTGACGGCGGCATCGGTCTGGATGAAGGATTCGATCTTGAATTCACCGTTGCTGGGCATCGAACGGCCCTTTGCGCTCACGATGCCGGCGGTGATGGTGGAACGGAGTTCTTCGCCGAGCGGAGAGCCGATTGCGAGCACCCACTCGCCTAGGCGGAGCTTGTCGGAGTCTGCGAACTTCAGGGTGGGCAGACCGGCAGCGTCGATCTTGATCAGGGCCACGTCGGTGGCGGGGTCGGTGCCGATGACGGTGGCGGAATATGTCTTGTTGTTGTTCAGGGTGACTTCAATCTTGCTGGCATTCTGGACCACGTGGTTGTTGGTCACGATGTAGCCGTCGGGGCGTATGATGACGCCGGATCCGCTGCCCTGACGCTCCTGCTCGCGGGTCTGGGGCTGGCCCTCGTCGCCGAAGAAGAAACGGAAGAACGGATCTATCATATACTGCTGCTGGTATTTGACGGTGACCTTCACGTAGACCACCGCCTCGACAGCGTGTTCGGCCGCGTAGGTGAAATCCGGATAGTCCGATACTGACAAATTGACAGTACTAGCCACCGGTTCCCCCTGTTCATTGTACACAATTTCGCTCTGCCGGGGCGTTGCAGCCTTGACTATCCCCCAGGCTGTCAGGCCGCTGAGCAGCACTGACGCAAACACTGTAAAGAAATTTTTTGCCATATAATGTTCAAATTTGTTTCCGAGTCCCTTAAAAAGTCAAAGAGTGTGCCAAATGTCCCGAATATTTTTATTATTTTTGTGCGAATTATAACAAAGGATTTATTTATATGGAATTCATAGTTTCAAGCGCAGAGCTGCTCAAAGGAGTGCTGAACGTCTCCAAGGCGATTCCGGCCAAGACTTCCCTCCCCATTCTGGAAAATTTCCTCTTCGTCCTCGGTGACGGCAAGCTGGAGATAACGGCTTCCGACCAGGAACTGACCCTGCGCACGGCCGTGGAGGTCGACGTCAAGGAAGGCGGCAGCATCGCAGTGCCCGCCCGCCAGCTCGCAGAGCTTCTCAAGGCCCTCCCCGACCAGCCGCTGACCATCAAGACCAAGACCGATGCATCGTTCGAATGCATCTGGAACAACGGTAATTCATCGCTTCCGTTCTTCCCCGCCGCCGACTATCCGGAAATCAAGACCGTGGGCGACGACGCCGAGACCGTGGAGTTCCCGGCCCAGTCCCTGGCTGACGGCATCGGAGGCACGATCTACGCCACAGCAGACGACGAGATGCGTCCCGCGATGAACGGTATCTTCTTCGATATCGACACTGCCAGCACGACCCTCGTGGCCTCCGACTCCCACAAGCTCATCTGCTACACCACAGACGACGTGAAGGCCGCCCAGAAGTCCTCGTTCATACTCCACAAGAAGCCGGCAGCAGTGCTCCGCTCCCTCATCGACAAGGGCGAAGGCGACGTGACCGTCCGCTTCGATGCTGCAAACGTGGTCTTCACCTACGGCGCCACCATGATGGTCTGCCGCCTCATCGTGGGCAAGTACCCCAAGTATCGCGACGTCATCCCCCAGAACAACTCCAACGTGCTGAGGATAGACCGCATACAGCTTCTCAACACCGTGCGCCGCGTGTCGGTGTGCGCCAACAAGGCCGCCAACCACGTGAAGTTCAACCTCGCCCCCGGCCAGCTGGAAATCACCGCCCAGGACCTCGGCTTCGCCCTTGCCGCCTATGAGAAGCTCGAGTGCGACTATGCCGGCGAAGAGCTTGCGATAGGGTTCAAGTCCTCATTCCTCGTGGACATACTCAACAACATGAGCTGCGAGACCCTGGTGATGAAGTTTATGGACGCCCGCAGGGCCGCCCTCATCATTCCTTCCGAGGAAGAGGCCGCCAGCGAAAAGATCTGCGGCATCCTGATGCCTATAATGATTTCTTGACAATATGGAACTCCAACTGCAAAGGCCCCTTCTGTTCTTCGACATAGAAAGCACGGGGCTGGATATTGCTGTAAATTCTATCATAGAGCTCAGTTTCGTGAAGGTATTTCCCGGCGGCGAGCAGCGCATAAAGACCTGGAAGATAAAGCCTTGGGACTACATCAACGCCTGCCAGCGGCCCATCGAGCCCGGCGCCTCCGCCGTGAACGGAGTGACCGACGACATGCTGACCGGCTGCCCGACTTTCTTCGAGCTGGCCGACGAGATCGCATCCTGGATACAGGACAGCGACCTTGCCGGATTCAACTCCCAGAAATTCGACCTGCCTATGCTGGCAGAGGAGTTCGAAAGGGCTGCGGCCGCGGGCAAAGACCTCGGGGTGGACCTCCATCAGCCCAAGATGGTGGACGTGCAGAACATCTTCCACGCGATGGAGCCCCGCAACCTCCGGGCCGCCTACCGCTTCTACTGCGGCGGCGAGGATTTCGAAAACGCCCACACCGCCGAAGCCGACACCCTGGCCACCTACGAAGTGCTCAAGGCCCAGCTGGACCGCTATCCCACGCAGCTGAAAAACGATATCGAATGCCTGTCTTCCTTCGTGGGCCGCAAATACGTGGATTTCTCCGGCCACCTCATCTACAACGACGCCGGCGAAGCCGTGATCAATTTCGGCAAGCACAAAGGCAAGACGGCAAGGCAGGTCTATCTCACCGAGCCTTCCTACTTCGCCTGGATACAGCAGGGCAGCTTCACCCTCGACACCAAGAAGCAGTTCGAAAAGCTTGAAAACCAGTTCAAGCTCGAAAAGCTTGCGGAGAAGTTCAAACGCAGCTAACATTTCAGTCCGACTATGGCAAAACTTATCCCTATTTACACCTGGAACAAAAGCATGGTCGCCATCAACAAGCGCAGCGACAGCATCAGCAAGAAACCTTGGTTCCAGGGGGCACTGCTCCTGCTGTGCGTGATCGTGGCCATGCTCCTGGCGAACCTTCCGTTCACCAAGCATTTCTACCACGCATTCCTGGAGACGAGCATGCAGCTGCACTTCGCCAGCCCGGACGGGTCCGTCAACATATTGTTCCCCAGGGACCTCACCGTCGAGAAATTCATCAACGACATCCTGATGGTGGTGTTCTTCTTCACCGTCGGGCTCGAGATCCGGCGTGAGATTTCCCACGGAGAGCTTTCGTCCGTCAGGAAAGCCATGCTGCCCGTGATCGCGGCATTCGGCGGAGTCATCGTTCCCGCCCTCATCTACACCCTTGTGAACCATGGCACTGCGGCCTCTTCCGGCTGGGGCATCCCCACCGCCACCGACATCGCCTTCGCAGTGTGCATACTATCGGTGCTGTCGGACAAGGTTCCGGTGTCGCTGAAGGTGTTCCTGACGGCGCTCGCCATTGCGGACGACCTCATCGCCATACTGGTCGTGGCCATTTTCTACGGGGGCAGCATCAACTTCCCACTGCTGCTCATCGCCCTGATGGTCATAGGGTTCACCTTCCTCCTGCGAAAGCTCGGGGAAAAGAACATGTTCCCCTACATTTTCCTGGCGATAGTGGTGTGGGCCCTCTTCTACTACAGCGGCATACATGCCACGATGTCCGGCGTTGTGATGGCTTTCCTTATTCCGTCCACGTCGCGCTACAACAAGAGCCAGTACATCCATAAGCGCAACCGCTACATAGCCAAGCTGGACTCCTACGACGGCATCGACGGGGAGCCGTTCCCCAACGGGCCGCAGAAGCACTGCCTGCGCAAGCTCGAGAGCATAGCCCACGGCTCGATGGACATGAGCTACCGGGTGGAGCACGCCCTGAGCCCCTGGGTCAACTTCTTGATAATGCCAATCTTCGCCCTTGCCAACGCGGGTGTGGAGATTAGCGACCCGTCGTATTTCAACGTGTTCGCCTACGACCCCGCCCTGGGAAGCGTCTCGATGGGTATCTTCCTTGGTTTGCTGCTGGGTAAGCCGGTGGGTATAACCCTTTTCAGCTGGCTCGCCATCAAGCTGAAAGCCGGCGCGATGCCTGAAAAGGCCAACTGGAAGATGTTCTTCGCCGTGGCCTGCCTCGGAGGCATCGGCTTCACTATGAGCATTTTCGTGGACACGCTGTCCTTCGGCCACCTCCTTCCCCATGTCACCGAGCACCTCCGCAATGCCGGCAAGATCGCCGTCCTGATGGGGTCCGTCAGCGCCGGCCTCCTCGGCTCGCTGCTCATCACCCTCGTCCACAAGGCCGGAAACAAGTAATAAGGAACCCGGGCTCAAAAAAAGAGATTCGCCATCCAGCGAATCTCTTTTTTTGAGCCACTCATCAGGCTCGAACTGACGACCTGCGCGTTACGAATGCGCTGCTCTACCGACTGAGCTAAAGTGGCTTTTGGGACTGCAAATATAAATCTTTTTCAGAGATTCTGCAAATCTTCCTTGAATCGCCGCATACCGGCAGTGGCCACATCATTGATAAAGGTCACTCCGGGGATGTGGCCGCCGAGCTTGTCGTCGGGGTCGATGAGATAGATGCGGCAGCCGGAGGGGGCGTAGTGGTAGAGGCTGGCGGCGGGATAGACCTGCAGCGAGGTGCCCACGATCACCAGGATGTCGGCCACGCTGACGAGACGTGCAGCTGTCTCCAGATTGGGCACCGCCTCCCCGAACCACACGATGTGAGGCCTCAGCTGCCGCGAGCGGGGCCCGCCGACCTCGCCCAGCTCCACAGCCCGGTAGCCTATGTCCTGGACGTACTTGAGGGAATAGCCGTCGCGCTCGGTGTAGCAGTCTTCCGGGCGCACCTTGGTCAGTTCGCCGTGGAGATGGACCACGCGGGTGCTGCCGGCGCGCTCGTGGAGGTTGTCGACGTTCTGCGTGACCACGCAGACATTGTGGTCCGATTCGAGCTCCGCCACGATGCGGTGGGCCTCGTTGGGCTCCTTCGTGGCCATCTGCGCACGCAGATTGTTGTAGAACTTCAGCACCTTGGCAGGATTCCGCATCCAGCCCTCCGGAGTGCATATTTCTTCCACCGGGACATTGTCCCACAGCCCGTTACCTCCTCTGAACGTGGAGATTCCGCTTTCCGCGCTGATGCCCGAGCCGCTGAGCACCACAATATTTTTTTTCGTCTTCACACCCAAAGATAAAAATATTTCTTGTTTGATTGAAATATTTGACTTATTATTGCACTGGAATAATCCCAGTTAAGGAAATGAACTCAGATAGCAAGAAGAGACACGTCATCAGCCAGGAGAACCTTCCGGCCGAAATCGCCGCATTGTTCAACGAAAAATACCCGAAAGGATTCAGCGACCTCCTTCCGGACCTGGTGAAGTACTCCCCCGGAGTCAACCCCCGCACGGGAAAGTTGATCGAACCCTTCTATGCCGTGACAATCGAGACCGACACGGACATCTATCTGGTCAAGATCAAAGTTGACATAGACAATCCCGAAGACGTGGAGCGCTGGCTCGAAGGAGAAGAGGAAGCCGAGACTGAAGAAGTTGCCGGCACCACCGCCGCTCCCGACGGCGACACCCCGCTCCCCGACGACAACATTTCGCAGTATGGCGGGGACGACGACTCATCAGACTCATAAATCCCTGAAAGACAGATTGCCTGAGCGGAGCCGGCTGCTTCTGCTCAGTTTTGTCGTGGGCGTGTGCGCAGGCCTCGCCGCAGTGCTCCTGACCACCTGCATCGATGCCATCAAGCACCTGCTGGACAACCGCCTGTCCCTGAGCTACAACATCCAGTACCTGCTGCTGCCCGGCATCGGCATGCTCGTCTCCCTGCTGCTGCTCCGCTACCTCATACGCGACAACATCGGGCACGGCGTGACCAAGGTGCTGCTGGCCGTGAGCCGCGGCGAATCTAAGATAAAGCCCCACAACATGTGGTCGTCGATGCTGACTTCCAGCATCACGATCGGCTTCGGCGGCTCCGTGGGAGCCGAGGCGCCGATCGTCTACACCGGCGCCGCCATCGGCTCCAACGTCGGCCGCGCCTTCGGCTTGTCGTACCGCAACATCACCCTGCTGCTGGGCTGCGGCGCCGCCGGCGCCGTGGCGGGCATCTTCAAGGCGCCGCTCGCGGGCGTGCTTTTCACCCTGGAGATCCTGCTCTTCAACGTGTCGATGACTTCGCTGCTGCCGCTGCTGGTCTCCACGATTTCCGCCACGGTGGTGTCTTATATTTTCCGGGGCCAGACCCCGGTGTTCGCCTGTACGCTGACGCCTTTTTCGATGGGCAATATCCCGTTCTATATCATCCTGGGCGTGGTGGGCGGTTTCGGCTCGCTGTACTTCATGCGTATGACCCTGCGCCTGGAGGACCGCATCGGCAAGATCTCCAACCCGTATCTCCGCTGGGGGATCTGCGCGCTGGCGCTGGGCCTGCTGATCTTCCTGTTCCCGCCGCTCTACGGCGAGGGGTATGATTCGCTCGGCGCGCTGCTGAACGGGCAGGAGATCGACCTGGACGGCAGAAGCGTGCTGGATTTCCTGTTGGATTCCCCCTGGGGCGTGCCGGTGTTCTTCGCGCTGATCTTCTTCCTGAAGGTGCTGGCCATGACGGCTACCAACGCCGGCGGGGGCGTCGGCGGCACCTTCGGTCCGACGCTCTTCGCCGGTGCCATCCTCGGCTTCGTGGTGTCGCGCTGCCTGAACCTGCTGGGCAGCGGGGTGCCGGAGCAGAATTTCGTGCTGGTGGGGATGGCGGCGCTGATGGCCGGCGTGATGCAGGCGCCGATGACGGCGATCTTCCTTATCGCCGAGATCTCCGGTGGCTACGAGCTGCTGATCCCGCTGATCCTGACTTCGACCGTGACTTTCGGCACGGTGCGGATCTTTGAGAAGTATTCGATCTATACCAAACGGATCGCGCAGAGCGGCGACCTGCTGACGCACGACAGCGACCAGGCCGTGCTGACGCTGATGCATGTGGATGCACTGATCCGCGACAAGTATCCGCGCGTGCAGATCGACGCCTCGCTGCGCGAGATCGTCTCCATTGCCGCGCAGACCGATGCGGCGGTGATGGCCGTGCTGGACGCTGAAGGGCGTTTCCAGGGGATGGTGGACCTGACGACCGCCCGCAAGGTGCTGCTGGATCCGTCCAAGTACGATACCTATCATGTCTACAATATCATGGAATCCGCCCCGGACTACATCTATGTCGGGGAGAAGATGGATTCGGTGATGAAGAAATTCGACCGCACCGGCGCCTGGCGTCTTCCGGTCGTGGACCAGGACCGCAAGTACCTCGGCTTCATCTCCACCTCGCGCCTGCTCGCCGCCTACCGCAACGAGCTCAAGCAGATTGCCTCGGAGGACTGATCCCTGTCATTCCGGGCGTGACCCGGAATCTCTTCCGTCTGGAATGCTGCTCGCAGGCAGCTGCCTGTCTCGCATACGCATTCTGGATGAGTGTTTGGGAAAAATGCTTATCTTTAGGCGATAATTATCTGATGTTATGAGAAAAACCATTTTGCTTTTAGCGTTAGTATCTTTCGTCCTGTCAGCGTGCGGGCCGAAGAAGGAAGTTCTTTTCAATGGCAAGACCCTGGACGGGTGGGTGTATTTCGTGGCGGAGACGGTGCAGGATGCATCGACGCCCGCCGAGCCGACCTTCAGTGTCCGGGACGGCGCACTCCACATCAGCGGCGTCCCCAACGGCTACATCCGTACGGAGAAGAAGTACGGCGACTACATCCTTCACGTGGGGTGGCGTTGGACCGAGGGCCGTGCAGACAGCGGCATCTTCAACCGCTTGCAGGAAGGCGACAAGGTCTGGCCCACGGGAATCCAGATGCAGATGCGTGAGCGCGACTTCGGATTCTTCTTCAGCGGTGTGCCGCTGGAGGGGGTCGAGGGTGGTCCTTCCTGGCGCAAGCCGCCCATGGCGGAGCAGGATCCCGAGAAGGCGGACGGGGAGTGGAACGAGACCGTCATCGTCTGCAAGGGAGGCAAGATTTCCGCAATTGTCAACGGTGAACTGGTCAACGAGGCGGTCGCCGAGGCCACGGAAGGCTATATCGGCTTCCAGAGCGAAGGCGGCCCCATCGAGTTCCGCGATATTTACGTAATGCTGCTGTAAAGGCCTATGCGGGTTGTCATCCAGCGGGTCCGGAGCGCCTCGGTGACGATCGGCGGGCGGCAGTGTTCGGCCATCGGGCCGGGGCTGCTGATCCTGCTGGGGATCGGCCACGAAGACGGCCCGGAGGACATCGACTGGCTGGTGCGCAAGGTCTCCGGCCTGCGGATCTTCGACGACGAGGCCGGTGTGATGAACCGCAGCGTCGTCGAAGCCGGGGGAGAGGCCCTCGTCGTGAGCCAGTTCACCCTGATGGCATCCACCAAGAAAGGCAACCGGCCGTCCTATATCGGCGCGGCCGGCCATGAAATCGCAATCCCTCTTTACGAAGCTTTTTGCGCAGCCCTTTCGGATGCCATCGGACGCCCGGTCGGCACCGGCGAATTCGGCGCGGACATGCAGGTCGCCCTCGTCAACGACGGTCCCGTCACCATCTGCATCGACTCCCGGAACCGGGGATAACCGCTCAGAACCAGCAAGTTACGAAATAACCTTCGGATAAAACTCCGAAGGTTATTTCGTAATAACTTGATAATCAGTCAGCCGTTCATGCATTGACGATACGAAGAAATGTCACAAACCGGATGTCGACAGTGCCGATTGGACGGCGCGGCGCAGGCGCCCTTCGCCATAGCCGACGAGGATGTCCCGGATGATGCCGTCCGGCGAGATGAGGACGAAGGTGGGGATGCCGTTGGCTCCGTAGGAGCGCACACTGCCGGATGAGCCGTTGGGGTCCATCCAGTCATTCCAGGAGATCCCGTGCTCCTTCGAGGCCCTCCGCCAGAGACTTTCCTTGTCCAGGCTGATGCTGACTACCTCTAGCCGGTCCTGGAACTCGCGGCTCACGGCGCCGAGTTCGGGGACCGCCTTGCGGCAAGGGCCGCATCCATCGCTCCAGAAATCCAGCAGGATCCATTTCCCGGCCAAGTCGGAAAGCCGGACGGTTTTCCCGTCCTTGTCCACATAGTCGTAGTCCGGAACGGGTGATTCGCTGCCTACCGTCTTGACGGGATTGAGGTATTGGAGGATCTCCATGCCTTCCCGGGTCGCCTTCTGGTCATCCGAAAGCCGCTCATGCAGGTGCAGCAGAGCCTCTCGGTTGTCGCGCCCATTGGATGTTGCAAACCTTGCTTCCGAGTTCATCAACCAGAGGGCGTATTGGCCGATCTCTTCCGTCTCGAGCAACCGCAGCGTCTGCTGCGACAACCGTTCGCTGATCTCTTTACTGGTATTCAGGTCTTCTTGCGCCAACCTCCTCAGGGAATCCTGCTGCGCCGGGGTATGCTCCTCGCCATAGAGTTGGTACGTTACGTGGTACCGGCGAGCCTGGAGATTATTCATGGCATTCCAGTCTTCGCGGGACATCTTCCGGATGAAGCGCTGGCGCAGCTGCTGGTCCCGGACGGGGCTGCTGATCCGGGCATTCCTGAGGCGCCCGGCTTCTCCCTTGATGCGGACCGTGACGCCCGGTTCCAGATAGATTTCTGGGCCGACGTTCACGACATCCGCGGGAATCCCTCCGCGCTCCACCTTATGATAGCGGATGAGCATCACCGAATACTGATTCCCCTCCGGGAGAAGGGAGTCCAGCCGGAAGGAGAAGTGACCGTCCCGCAGCGTGTCAGTCTGGACCCGGGTGCCCACGTCTCCCTCTTGGTGGAAAAGGGCGGCATAGACCCGGTCATCCGGGTCCAGGCCGGAGGCTTCACCCAGGATCAGGGCACCGGCGGCAGGCGCCTTCGGGGTGCAGGCGGCCGGCAGGAGAACGGCAGCACAGAGCAAAAGGAAAAGATGAAAGGATCTCATGTTGATTCTGATATATGCTTTTTTTTTAAGACGCAGAGATTTCAGGAATGTTACGGCTCCCCGGCGGAATCCGATCTGAAGAATAATTCTGCGGTCATCCGCTCCGCTCCGCCCTCGGCGATCTCGCGGCCGCGGGTGCCGGGGGCGAAAGCGGCTTGGGCTTTCTTGTACCAGGCGAGGGCGGACTTGTAATCCTTCTTATACTCGTAGCATTGGGCGACCATGTAGTAGGCCGCGTAGTGCCGGGGATTGAGTTCCAGTACTTTGTTGTATTCCTCGATGCAAAGGTTGAATTCGCCGTTGCGGTAAGCGGAGAGCGCGTAATTCTGGTGGGCGGCGAGGGTGGTGGCGATGAACTTGGGATCGGGTTTGAGCATCTCAAGGGCCTTGTCGTACCAGTCTTTCCAGCCTTCGACGCGGACGTCCGCCGTCATCCTGGCGATGGTCAGCGCCAGGCCGACGTCGGACGAGTCGCGCTGCCAGGCCGTCCTGTATTCCTTCAGGGCAAACGCATAGATGCCGGTTTTCTCATAGCACTGACCCAGGTAGTAGTGGACGGCATAGCCGTCTTCGCCGAGTTTCTGCATCCGCTCAAAATCGGCCTCGGCATCTTCGTAGCGCTGCTTGGCGAAGCGCGCCACGCCCCGGACGGGCAGGATGGTCAGGTTATCGGGTTCTTCGGCGAGGAAGGCGTCCGTGAGCGCGAGGACTTCGTCGTATTGTTCCCGGCCGAGCAGGATGCTGCAGAGCTTGTTGAGTACGGATTCGTTGTGCGGACGCCGCGCCAGCACCCGACGGTAGTACCATTCGGCGGAATCCCGCCGCTCCAGCTGGTTGAAGGCATCTCCGACCAGCGAAAGCACCTGGGTGATGGAGTCCCGCTGCAGGACATCACGCCCGAGGCCGAGGACCGGCTCATACTGCTTGCCGCGGTACAGCAGGCTCATCAGGCGGAGTTTGTAGAGCAATTTGTCCGGCATCAGTTCCGAGAGCAAGCTGTACTGCTCCAGGGATGCTGCGGCGTTGCCGCTCTGGTAGTGGCAGTCTGCGAGTTCTTCCAGCAGGATGGGCTGCGGTCCCTGCTCGGCCATCATCTTTGTCAGCGCTGCGACGGCCTCGTCGTATTTCCAGAGCTGCTTGAGCGCGCGCACGGCCGCGAGGTCCTGTGCGCGGAGCGCCAGCGGCCCGGCTGCGAGCA
>JAEEGK010021284.1_pt1 | contig 13708 bp, 7 predicted proteins | sample 8958771 | NCBI WGS metagenome assembly JAEEGK01 (sample SAMN16246547, study PRJNA631951) | gut metagenome | biome: gut microbiome; feature: rumen; material: SC-attached | host: Bos | place: Iran: Karaj | collected 2018-10 | reverse complement strand
CTGATAGACCGTGAAGCCGATCAGCATGAAGCCGAGCACCCACGCCATCGCCGTGGCGGGACCGAATTTCAAGTATAGATACGCCTTGTAGAAAATGTGCAGTTCCGCCACCTCCGTCTCGTTCGCGCCACCTGTCATCGCGAGAATGAACGATGTACTGGCCCACGAACTGATGAACACGCCCACGAACTGGATGATCAGCAACGGTTTCAGAATCGGCAGGACGACGAATAGGATCTTGTCTGCGAACGTCGCTCCGTCGATGTCCGCCGCTTCATAGAATTCGTCCGAAATGCCTTTCAACGCAGCAAGATAGATGAGGCAGCCAGGCCCCATGCCCGCCCAGATCATCGGCAGGACGCAACAGATCATCGCCGTACTAGGATCGTCCAACCAACGGTATGGATTCTTCATGCATTGGAACAGACGCAGGAAAAGCTTCATCAGATAATTCCAATCTCTTGAATACCAATAGCATGCACTGATAATGACCGTTCCGAGGATGACAACACCAAAATACGCCAGACCGATGGATGTCCGCCCTTTCGCGAAGGAGAGCCCCGCCAAAAACAGCATGACTACTCCCGATAGGATCAGAACGCTGTAGAACACGATGTTCCAACGGACAAGCGTCGCCGTCGGCCAATCCATCTCCCCCATGCGGAGAATTGGTGTCGCGAACGAGAAGAAGAAAAAGTACAGAACGAGTCCCGCAATTAGGCAGAGAAGACCGCCAAGATAGTTTTCATGCAGGAAAAGGCGTTTTCCGAAAAACAGCAGGATATAGAAGAAAAGTACCGCCAAACCGATATACACAATGGCGGGCAGCTTCAGCATGATCGCATTCAACACACCGTATTCTGTCTTTTCATAGAAGGAACGCCACAGATAGATGACCACCAGCCCTGTGATGACGGCTGGCAGATAGAACACGGTGCGGAAGAACACTTTACCGCGAGGAATCTCCTGCAGCAGAACGGCTAGAATCACCGGCGGCAGGAAGGTCAGCGTAATGACCAAGAAGCAATAACGGATGGAATTCCAGACGGAGCTCCACCATTCGCCGTCCCACAGAACATTACCGAAATTGTCCAGCCAGACCCATTTCGAACCGCCCATGATGCGATAGTCCTGCAACGCCATCACGGACCCCATCAGCAATGGGATGTACCGCCACAGCAAGATGGAAAGGACTGCGGGAAGAAGACACAGATATGCCCAACGGTACTTTACGAAGTCCCATGAATGAAGCTCAACACCCATGATTTTCGGCGGCGTGAACACTTTGACGACTTTACGGAAAACAAGCGCGAATGCAACGACGATGGCTGCCATTACGGCGGCTGCGGCCGTCCGCCGTACCATCCGCTCATGCGGCGATAGGATGCCGAGCATCTTCTCGTTCGCGTCCGCCACGCCCGCCTCTAGCAGTTTCTTCAGAATGCCATGGCGTTTCGCCAAAAGATTCGCTGATGCACGCCTCATGCTCGAAGCACTGCTCAACGGCAGTTCGCCACCCATCGCCATCGCCTCTGCCCGAACCAACGGCTTCGTCATTTGGTAATATACGAGATTGCAGTTCTTTCCGTATGGTTCCGGCATGCCTGTTTCGATTGCGACTTTGAACGTATCCTCCCATCCTGCGGGAGCCAGACGGATCATGTCCTCATAACCGAACTGCCGCAGATAATCTGGATTGATGAAACGGCCCAAACCGCCTTCGACCATGACGCGCGTATAGATTTCCACGCCTTCCTTCGATTCGCAGAATCGCATGTACTCCCATGCGGCGTCACGGACGACTGGATTGTCACATCCTGCGAAAATTCCCTGCATACGCGAATTCAATTCGCCGCCGCGATGGCGCACGCCGTTCTTATCCGGATAGCCCTTCGGCACGGGAACCATACCAACGATGTCCGGATCGATGGTCGCGAACAACCGCGCATCGATATAGGTCGGAAAGAATCCAATCTGGCCGAGATCCCACTTCTGGCTGGAATCCGTCTCTTTCGTCGCATAACCGTAGCGGTCGCGACCGTCCAGCGGATCGCGCCAATGTTCCGACGTGAGGCGAACATAGAAATCCAAAGCCGTCACGGCCTCATCTGAATCAAACGTCGCCGTCCATTCATCTTTTGCCGCATCGTATGACATGACATCGCCGCCAGCCGACCAAAGGAACGTGACCCAATGCCAACTTTCGCCTCTCCCTTTGCTGAAGCGGATGCCGTAGATGCCCTCAGCCGGATGCGTGATCTTGCGGCATGCATCGAACAAATCCTCCCATGTCCAATCGGCGGTCGGCTCCTTCACGCCGTATTTCGCCAGCAGATCCTTTCGATAGAGGAAAACCTTTCCAAGCAGACCGCCCGTCGGCATCGCCCACACATGTTCGCCGCCTGGTCCTTTCCGTTTCACGACCGGCATGACTTTTTCATGGTAGATGAACGAACGTTCCTCCGCGCTCATGCCCGCGAAATAGCCATCCTCCTCCTTGTCAAGCGGATACAGGAAACCTTCTTGAATATACGTATCTGATTGGCGGAAATTGACATACATGATGTCTGGCGCCACGCCGCCCGCGATCGCCATCAACGGCCCCGAATCCATTCCGCTCCCTTCCACTTGAATGCCGCTTCGCGGCACAAGCTCCACCATGACGTTTCCCCAATCAAAATCGCCATATTTGTCTGGATCCGCCTCATAACGGGCGCGATACTTTTTCTGGACGAGCTGTGGATATTGTTTCACAAACTCTTTCATGACCGCTACTTGCGCACGCGTATTCGTATCCGTTCGCGTTGGATCCGGAAGACTCCACGCGACCACTGTCACAACTGTCTTGCGAACTCGTGTGCCATTCTCCTCGACGACGTCACGGCTTTCGACCTTCCCCCCGCGAAGGGGCAAGGCCAAAAGCAGCAAGAGAATGGAATATGACAACAACGACTTCATGAAACGATTGCAATTAAAATACTTAGACAGTGATTGCGCGTTGCGCAATCGGCCGCGCAGGAGCGCAGCCCTCCCGCCTACTTACTTGTAATTGGGCAAAAACGCGCCGATATCCAGCAATCGTTTTTGCAGGACATGGACATCGATACCGCGAATGTCCGTTCCTTTGTCCAACGCCTCGCAGGCGGCCATTCCGGCGGCCTGCCCCGTGATGTAGCAACCTGGCATGACGCGAACGGAGCCCTGCAACTTGCGATCCGTGCTGATGCAACGGCCAGCGACGAGCACGTTGTCCAGATTGCGTGGCGTCAGCGTACGGTACGGAATGCCGTAGCTTTCGCCTTTTTCGTAACGCCCCGTCTTCATGAATTCCTTTTCAAACGCCGCGTACAGTTTCGGATCCGGCTTGGAAGGATGGATATCGACAGGATAGCAATAACGGCCGATTTCGTCGTCGAAAATGGCCCGTGCTGTGAAATCCGCCATGTCCAAAACATAGTCGCCCATGATACGACGGCTTTCACGAATGCCCATCAAGGCTCCTGTCTGCAACAATGTAACGTTCTCGAATCCAGGAACATATTTCTTGTAGAACGCTTCGAATTCGGGCATCATCTTGCGGCCAGCGATCAAATGTTCTGTCACAGACTGCTCGTCCAATGCGTCAATACCGAAGGCATGGCCCATGTTGCCGCCCGCCGTATGTTCGTCGATACGGAACATGCCGGAATGGTGCGGATCCTGCACGGTGAAGATTCCACCGTCTTCAAACGCACGCATCAACTGTTCATGGACATTCACCGGATTCTGCTGGCGGCGTTCGTAGTCGATATAACCCCACAGGCTGCACAACGTGCCGGGCATCGTTTCTTCCTTCTCAAAGGGAGCTCCTGCCCATGCGCAAATGTCGCCGTCGCCCGTGCCATCGATGACCATTTTCGCTTCAATCGCGAAAAAACCGCTCTTCGCATGGCAGATCACCTGTTTGACGGAATGCCCTTCCATCACGACATCGACAACCTGCGTCATCAGCGACAGTTTCACGCCAGCCTTCGTGAGCAGTCTGTCGTACAACCGTTTCATTAGTTCTGCCGGGCATCCCATCCTACTGGCGGCCAACGTTTTCGGAGATTTCATCTCATTGAGTTTGTCAAAAATTTCACGGCCGATACCGCCTGCGAGGAAGTTCACACCATCGCCAAACATCATGAACACAGGCACGAGACCGCTCGTGCCCATGCCGCCAAAACACGCCTCGCCTTCCGCAAGAAAAACGCTTTTGCCAGCCCGTGCCGCGACCAAAGCCGCAGCAACGCCCGCCGGACCACCGCCCGCCACAAATACATCGACCGATTGCCGGACTTCTATTTTCTTCTGATACAGAAAGGACATGCCTGCTCCTTCGCCCGTCTTCCCGGACGGATTGTTTTTTTATTAAATATTGTGTTTTACATCAACGCTTTGTTTGAAATATACACCCTTATACAATAATTTATATATATACCACCGTGAAATCTCCCCCTTTTTTTCGAACATATCATGAAAAACATCCTATACGTCTTCATTCTTCTGACGACGGCGCTGTTCGCCCAGCAGCTCGTCGTCAACCCAGATTTCTCAGAACTGGACGAAAAAGGAAAGCCTATCGGCTGGAAATGCGCCCATACAGTGCGCATCATACCAGACGTGGACGGCATGAACAAAGCGGTCATTCTGAATGACCGCAATGCGGGGCTCTCCCAAACCCTTGAACTCAAGCCAGAATACGCCCATCTCGAACTGGACTTCTGGATGAAAACCACGAACGTCGTGCAGGGGGAGGAAAGCTGGCATACGGCCCGCCTCGCCATGTCCTTCCAAGACGCGAACGGTAAGCAAGTCGGCAGTTGGCCGCGTGTTTTCGGTTGGGTCGGCACGTCGGAATGGCGCCATTGCATCCGTCGCTACATCATTCCGAAAGGCGCCACGAAGCTTAACTTCAGCGCCTCTTTGTTTGCGCCTTCCGGCATGGTCGAATTCAAAAACATCAAATTCACCGTGACCGCCAACCGTCTTGAAAAGCCCGCCAACGCCCCATGCCCCATGCATGAAGAGGCCGCACAATCTATCGAAGACGCATGGACACGCACGACACCGACGCGCGAAAGCATCTCCATGAACGGCCTTTGGCAATTCCGCCCCGTCCTCCCCCAAGCCGTTGCGGCTGAAGGAAATGACGCGCAGAAAAAAGCAGAAGATAACGTTCCCGCGGACGACGACTGCTGGGGATGGTTCAAAATGCCCGCCATCTGGCCGGACCGTTGGGACAATGATGAAGCATACCAATCTCCCATTCTTGCGCAGTACCTGGAGGACAACCTTCTCACGCAAGAGAATTCCGTTCCGGAAAAGGCGTGGTACAAACGCACAATCAACGTCCCACCGCATTGGGGAGACCGGCAGATTGTCTTGGACTTCTCGCTGGTCAATACGCATGCCAAAGTCTTTGTCGATAACGAAAAAGCAGGCGACGTGTGGTTTCCTGGCGGCGAAGTCGATCTGACAGGAAAGCTCCTTCCAGGCAAACGCCAGTCCATCGCGATTCTCGTCGAAGCCATTCCGCTTTCCGACACGATGGATTCGTTCATGGCGCCGGATCGCATCATCAAAGACAAAGCCGTCGTGAAGAACAAAGGCATCAACGGCGACGTCTATCTCGTCTCCCGCCCGAAAGCGCAGCGAATCACCTTCGTCCATGCCATCCCGTCCGTCAAAAACAACACGATCACCTTCCGGACATTTTTGGAAGACGCCGCCAACATCCCCTATCAAGTTGTTGCGGATGTGACACTTCCAGATGGATCCGTCAAAACTTTCAGCCAGAAACTGCCGTCCATTCCAGATGAAAACAACGCCATCGTCTTCACATCCATCTGGAAAAATGCCCCGTTGTGGGAACTGGACGATCCGCAACTGCTCACGGCATCCGTCTCCCTCTATTCGGCGGACGGACAGACGCTTATCGATCGCACGATTCCCTTTACGTTTGGCTTCCGTGAATTCGAAGCACGTGGTAAAGACCTCTACCTCAACGGCATACCAATCCATCTCCGCGCCCTGCACTGCGATGCGGGAACATCCGTCAATGTCGAATGCTCGGCCGAACCAGAAGCAACAGAAATGCTCCGCCGCATGCGCCAATACGGCTTCAACTTCTTGATCAACGGCCACTACAATTTCAATTTCGGTGCCATGAATTATCTGGAAGGCCTGCTTCGAGCCGCCGAGAAAAACGGCTTTCTCATGTCGTTCTCCCTGCCGCATTTGAACCAATTCGGCTGGAAGCTTCATGAGCAGGCCGTCCGTAACCGTTTTACATGGATGACGCGCTTCATCATCCGCAAAGTCGCTAACAATCCCGCCGTCGTCATGTACGCCATGAACCACAACTCATGCGGCTATTACGGCGACCAGAATCCATTGAAAATCGACGGAAAATACCGTCCTGAAAAGGATGAAGACTCCGAATTTCCGTTGCCCGGCAACCGCCGCAACCAAGCCGCCCACGCGGAATTGATCGTCAAATCGATTGATCCGACGAGGCTCGTTTACCATCACGAATCCGGCAATTTAGGTGATCTCCACAGCGTCAACATCTATTTGAACTGGGCCCCGTTGCAGGAGCGGTCGGACTGGATGAAACATTGGGCAACCAACGGCGTCAAACCAGTATTCTTCGTCGAATGGGGCCTTCCGCACATCTCCAGTTGGTCGAGTTACCGCGGCCCCGCCTTCATCTGGCGGACAAAGGCTTTCCAAAGCCTTTGGGCGACCGAATACGCCGCGGCGGAGCTCGGCGAAGAGGCCTACCGGCAAGCTGCAGCGTTCGGTGGCGAAGCTATCGTCCATGAGCAGAAACTCTGGGAAACGAAAGAACCGTTCGCATGGTCCGAACTCAACAAACCTCTCTCGAAATATCCGTTCTATCATCAGATCATGGCGAAATATGCGACGGACAACTGGCGGTCGCACCGCACATTCGGTGTCTCCGCCATGCTACCGTGGGATCAAGGCGCCCTTTGGAAGCCTCAAAAGAACGTCAATCCGAAGGCCCATCTGAACGATCTCAGCGTTCTTAAACAGCCCGGCCTCTTCCCTGACAGGATGAAAGCGATGCCGTCGCAGTTCATCTATGGCAAAACCGATCCGTCCAACTGGGAGCCAACGGCTCTGGGAGAAGCCTTTCTCCGTTGGAACCAAGATACTTGCGCATATATCGGAGGCACAGAGGAAAATTTCACGGAAAAGACGCACTATTACTGTCAAGGCGAAACCATCAAGAAGACCATCGTGCTCATCAACGACACACGCAAGACGCGCGTTGCCACCGTTGACTGGCGTTGCCAAAGCATTCGCAAGTCCTTCAAAGCCAAGCTGAAACCAGGCACCGTCAACTTCTTCCCCATCTCCTGTGTTGTCGGCGAATCTGGCCTTCAGATCCATACATTCGGCTCCCGCATCATGATGACTGCCAAATTCGACAACGGCGACATCTGGAAGGACGAGTTCGATTTCCAGACGCTTCCGATTCTGGATAAGCTTCTGGAGGGTTTCTCCGCATGGATCTATGATCCTAAAGGATTGACCACCCAATACTTACAGGAAATTTCCATGCTCGAGTTGAAGCCGCTCGCGGCAGACGCAGCTATCAATATCGAGGAAATCCAAGAACCGATCATCATCGGACGCGAGGCGCTCGACGATCCAGCCCAAATCGTCTGGCTCCCAGATGCCATCCAGAAAGGAAAGGTTCTCTTTTTCGAACAATCCTATGATGCTCTGACTAAACGACTTGGCTTCCGCGCTAACATCCATGGCCTCCGCGAACTCTTCGTCACGAAAGATATCCACCAAGCCTTCCGTGACTGCGTATCCCCCATGGAAGATGACGAAGAGCGGGCCGCCAATACCGCATTGAAAAACTGGCGCGGAGCATCCACGCTGACACCGCCCTTCCTGGACCTGCCCGAAAATGAGACGCACAATCCGAAATGGAATTGGCTCGGCTTCGAAAACACACGCGTCTGGACGGCTGGTAACCAAGGCAATGTCGCATCCGTCTTGATTGAAAAGCCCGAAATCGGCAACTGGCGGCCGCTCGCCGTCGGCGGCTTCGATTTGCAGTACACGCCGCTTCTTGAACTCGTCGTCGACAAAGGCCGCACCATCTTCTGCCAATTGGACGTTACGAATCGCACGGAAAACGATCCTGTCGCGGACCGCATCGCCTGCCGTCTCATCCATTATCTGATTTATGCTCCAGAAACCGCCGTCAAACGCAAAGTCTATTACGCGGGCGGCCCCGAAGGACGCGCCTTGCTCACAAACCTGAAGGTCGATTTTGAAGACATGAAGCCCTTCCCCGATTCACTGACAGTGGATTCGGAAGCCATCAGACCCGATCTGAGAAAACAATTGGATTATCCCTCCATCAGAAACGACATTCTCTTCATCGGCCACGGAGCGCCGCCCAAAATTCTGGAACAAGTCAATTTGAACGCGCAGGAGCCCAAGAACATTCTTGAAAAACTCGACCGCGCGGACAAAGTTCCCGCCGGAACCGTCGCCGTGGGACTCGATCTCCTCGAACTCGAAGTCGCCGGGCTAAAATCCGATTTCGAGCCCTGCTTCTATATCAAGAAGCTTGACAAGTTGATCGACTATCTCGAACGCAATGACTTAAAAGAAGACGCGAAAAAACTCGAAGAGGTTATAAGTGAAGGCAATCCAGCTGAAATCGAAAAAGTCGTACAGCTAGTCCATGAAAGGCTTGACAAATTGAACCTCAAGTTCGACGCCCCAGACGAATACGATTACAGAAAACTCCATAACATGATTATCTATCTCGAACGCATTGGTTTTAAGAAGGAAGCGGAAGAACTCGCCAAAGTAGAGGCACAAGGCGTTCCGAATCTTCTCGAAGAAGCGCTCCAAAACATTTACAAGACAACAATGGATGCTGGGCTGGACGACGGATCCTCCCTCGCATTCGCCATCCCACTCCCACATGAAAACCATCTCGAGCAAAAGCCACCAGCCAAAAAACACAGCCAGGCCGTGAAGGACTATATCAAGAATATGCCTGACAAGGATATCGCCTACTTCTCGTTCGATATTGTCAGAGGACTAACGTCCGCAGACCTCTACTGGCATGCCGAGCTCGCCAAGACCGCCATCGCTTATTCGCCGCTAGAGGAACTGGACAAACATGTCCTCACCATCCCATCGTTGTTCGCGTTAGTCCATGAAAGACGTGCCACCGTCTGCCTCCAAGTAGCCCCATGGGACTTCGACACTGAATCAAAACCGTATCTGCGCACATCCTATAGACGTTCCGTCTTCACAATCGCGAAGATTCTTGCCAACTTAGGTGCTGATTTCCATAATCCGATCATCGACATCGTCTCCAATCCGCCGCAGGAAAAAGCCTGGCTTCACTCCTATTATTTGCAGGAGCCCAAGGCCGAAGACGATCCATACCGTTATTACCGGTGGTAATAGCCGCCTTTGGCGGATATGGCGCATACGTCCCAGCTGCTCCTGTCATCAGTGGATGCCGATGGCACTTCCACAGTGGTGTGCTTATGGTCTAATGAAATTGAAAATCTGGATATTCTTGAGCTTCTACTTTCTTGAAGACACAATGTTTACAGAATAGCCTGTAAAAAAAATGAAAGTCCACTGCTTTTTAACATCTCTTTTTTAACTCTTCGATTTCATTCGCATCCATCTTTGTAAAACCAAAACACTTACGCCCAAGATCTTTCAATGATGCGCCTATTAGATACAGTTCCATATCGTCAAGAATCAGGAAACGATCATGGAATTTCTCACTGTGTTTCACAATAAGCGTCGGATACTGAGAATTGAATTTCTCCTCATCTACAGATGAAATCAATGGATGCAGTTTGCCTTTCTGGTCATGATGTGCTGACGTGACAATTGTCACATCAACACCGTCGCACTTCTTTGCAAGCATGTCCAACGTCTCGACTGTCGCCCAGTTGTCTATGAGCAGAATCGATTTCCTTGCACTTCCAATCAACTTTTCCATGAACACATGTGCGTCCCATAATTGCCCATCGTAGAACACCCCCTGAGCAGGGGGGGCGGATGTATCAAGCCTTTCAAGAATGGCATCAACCTTTGCATCCGTTGTAAATTGTCTCTTCTCCAGAACATTCATACGACTAACAACTTCTACATTGGCCATTAAAAACTGACGCATCTTCACAAATGCATCCATGATGGCAATGGATACTTGAACGGCTGTTTGCGATTTTAGAACGGATGAAAGCATTGCCACCCCTTGTTCGGTAAACACCTTTGGCATTTTTCTAACGCCTCCCCAACTTGAAGTCGCAAATTGCGACTTCAAGTGATCCAACCTATTGCCAACACTTGAAGTTGCAATTTGCAACTTCAAGTCTGTAAACTCCTTTTCATCCAGTTGAAACATGAATCTATCTGGAAAGCGATTGAGATTACGGCTGACCTGCTGGTTCAGACGTTTGACGGCAACCCCATAAAGTTCCGCCAAATCACAATCCAGCATGACTTGAATGCCACGTATCATAATGATACGCCGTTGAATACAATTCGGCGAAAGATTTTCATTATCCATACTCAATTTGTTTTCCGAATCCATCCTTATCATCTCAACCTTATAATCTCAATGAACAATTTATTAAGCATGATAAGATACCGACAGTTACAAGTATGCGAATTGTGAATATCTCATCTGAAATACCCTCTTTATACAAACGTGTCAGAATGACAAGCCATCATCTTGAAAAAGAATTTCATCACTCATGTCCATTAGATATTTTGTTTAACAGATACCAACTATGGCATGCATGTTTTTTTATTGCCTCTCATCTGCCAGTTAGGGCAATCCAATACTTTTATTGGCAAGCAAGTCAGTATTGATAGAACTTCGCTCCTGCTCAACCTCTGTTATCCATCCTTCCACCAGTCACCAAGAACCAAGCTTCTTTTTATGTTACTTGTTGTCAAGAATTATAAACAATGAATCATAAATGGTAAATAAAAGGCTGTTCGGAAAAAGCTCACACCAAACGCCGCTCAATCTCATGTATAATCCGCGAAAATGTCGCCTCCATGGCGGCTGTATCGCCCTGTATTCCCTGTATCCCTTCATGCGGCAACAATCCACTTTCCTCTATCACACTTAACCAAAGCCGCGCATCCCGCAGCATCCGTCGGCATTGACGGATTTTCCGCGAAAACGCACGGTCAGAATCCATTTCACAAGCCGCATGATAACGCGGCAACAATCCCATAACCGCCTGCAACAGCCCGGTCGCTACCTCTTGTGCAGCCTGCCCCGATGGCATCCGGCCCGACAACGCCACTATTTCAGCTGTATATCGGACTAGACGCCCGTTCAGGCTCTCCGCTTCCATGTCCATTCTGTCCTGCGCCTGTTTTGGCCATTGCTTTTCTTTTTCTTTTCCCGAACAGTCTTATTCTTATTAATGCTTTTTTAGTCATATAAAATCATTCATAGTCATATGATTCCATATTATTCTTTATGATTCTCTATGATTCTTTATGACTTTCTGTTATTTTCTATGACTTTCTATGATTCTCTATGATTTTCTATGACTTTTCATGCCTTCTTTTACTTTTTCTCTGTCATCTTCTGGATTTCATCCTCCATGCTGTCATGTTCCGCATAAAGCGCGGCAAGACGCGGCTCCGCAGCCGACAGCAATGCGCGGCGCTGATTCTCCAGTTCCTGCAACTTGCTTGCCAGGACATCATCTGTCGCCGTGGCAGCCTTTTCCAACTTCTTGATCTGACTCTTCTTGTAGAGAAGCTTGCCACGCAGTTTCGCCACGGGCGCCTTCTCTTTCTTTACCTCCTCATCGACCTTTACAACTGCTTTTTCCTCCTGCGGCGCAGGCTTTTCGGCATCCTGCGCCATGACGCGCCAACCACCGCATGACAGCAACATCGCCAACATGCACCGACACAACAACTTTCTCATAACTCATTCTCCTTTTGGCGCCGCCAGCCGGACCTGTGCCGCCCATTTCACACCCGTCTTTCGTCGGAGTCCATCAGGCTCGGCCAGCGGCATTATTTTTTGCATTTCATTAAAGGCATAAAATGGCCTCCAGCGATTGACACAATAAAGATAAACCAGTTTTTCATTAATGCAAATTTATTTTCTTGCATTTTTCTTGAAAAATGAATTTTTCAATGTATTTTTCTTGTAAAAAGCGACAACTGCCAAAATCAGCCGCCATCACAGGAAATTTTCGTTTATTATATTATGGTATAAACATGGAACACATCTAAAACAGGAGCAAACCAATTATGGTGAACCTCAACAAAGTCCTTCTCATGGGTAATTTGACCCGTGAACCGCAAAGCAAAGCCCTCCAGCAGAACGGAACCCCTATCTGTGATATGGCGATGGCCGTCAACCGCCGCTATAAGACACAGTCCGGCGAAGAGCGCGAAGACGTCATCTATGTCGATCTGATTGCATACGGATACCAAGCGGATTTCTGCGTCAAAAACATGACGAAAGGCTCCGCAGTCTATGTGGAAGGCCATCTGCGGCTCGACAGCTGGCAAGATAAGGAAACAGGAAAGAATCGTTCGAAGCTACGCGTCGTCGTGGACAACATCATCCTTCTGGACAGGAAAAGCACGCTAGTTCCTGAACAGCAAGGCTATCCGCCCATGGGTTATGGACAGCCGCCCTATCCCGCTCCCGCCTACGGGCAGCCCATGCCGGCCTACGGCTACCAACAGCCGCCGCCGCCCTATCCCCCTATGCAACAGTCTTACCAGCCATTGCCGCAACAGCCGTATCAGCCGTTGCAACGGCCTATGCCACAGCCTGCTCCACAACAGCAACAACAGCCACAACAAGTTGCACAACAACCTGTGCAACAAAAACCAATACAACCACCGCCTGCGCCACAACCGCCTGCGCCGCAACCGCCTGCGCCACAAGCCGTAGCGCAACCACCACAGCCTGCGCCGCAACCGCAACAGCCTGCACCACAACCACAGCCTGCGCCGCAACAGCCTGCACCGCAGCCACAAGCCGATCCGCCGCCTGCGCAACCTCCTCCGACACAGCCAACTCAGCCCGCGCCGCCATCGATCGCGGCTGATGAAGAAGTTGTTGATGACGTGCCGTTCTGATTCCATCTATAATCCACCATGCCAAGCTATTACGTTCCAAAGACTTTCACCGTCGGAGAAACCGTCCGTCTCTCGGCGGAGGAAACCGCCCACGCCTTGCGCGTCATGCGCCTCGAACCAGGCGAACGGCTGACGTTGCTCAACGGACAAGGCGGCCGCGCGGCCGCCGTCCTGTTGGACGACGGGCCGACGCGCAAGATCCGCGAAGCCGCTTGCCGCGTTGAATCAGCGGAACTCGTTCCGCAGCCGAAGCTTGCGATCATCCTCTATGTCGCGCCGCCGCGCAACAAGAATATGGACACGGTCCTAAAATCCGCGACGGAGCTTGGCGTCACCAAAATCGTTCCCGTCATCTGCTGTTACGCCGTCTCTCGTCCAGACGCGTCCGCTGTCGAATCATGGTCGCAAACGCTTGTCACCGCCATGAAGCAGTCCGGCAACCCATGGTTGCCGGAACTTGATGCGCCGCAAGCATTTAGCGAAGCATTGGCCAACAGCCACGAAGATGGCTTCTTCGGCGCCG
>JAEEGK010021283.1_pt1 | contig 13708 bp, 15 predicted proteins | sample 8958771 | NCBI WGS metagenome assembly JAEEGK01 (sample SAMN16246547, study PRJNA631951) | gut metagenome | biome: gut microbiome; feature: rumen; material: SC-attached | host: Bos | place: Iran: Karaj | collected 2018-10 | reverse complement strand
AATACCCAAGAGAGGGAAAACGAAAAAGGGCACTCATTTCGAGTGCCCTGTAGGGACGATCGGATTCGAACCGATGACCTCTTCAATGTGACTGAAGCGCTCTAAACCAGCTGAGCTACGCCCCTGTCTGCCTAAACAGGATTACAAAGATGAGGCTTTTTCCGGAATTATGCAAGGAAATAGCCGAAAAAGTTTCTATTGCGCCTCGATATAGGCTTTGTTGGCTCCGAGTCCGGCTCCCTGATAGAGGCCGAAGACGGCGCGGTCCTTCGTGGAGGCGGGGGAGAGCACATAGAACTTCCTGCCGTTGACGCCGGTCGCCGAGGTCCTTCCTTTCAGGATGTTGCCGGTGACGGAAACCGGGTCCATCGCGCTGCTTTCGAAGGTGACCGAAGAGGCGTCGGACCGGACGATGACTCCGGTGTTCGCCGGAATCACGCTTCCCGCCGGAATCTCCTGCAGCTTGGCGTAGCCCGCGACCAGTTCCGTCACGTAGTAAACCTTGGCGTTGGAAGGAACTTTGGCGTTGAAGCCGAGGTACATCGAGGCCCATCCCTGGGAGGGGATGTTCAGCTGATAGGACTGGTTGTATACGAGGGTGATGTCGTCCAGGTACATGTGGTCGTTGGTGCCGCCCTTGCCGGCCTGGGCGTTGGTGGTGGCGGTCAGGAGGATGTATTTGGGCTCCGCTCCGTTATTCGTGTATTTGAACGGGATGGAGATTCTCTTCCACTGACCGTTCGTCTTGGCGATCGTCTGGTTGACCGCTTTCGCCACGACGTACTTGGAGTCGGATGTGGAAGACGCCGTCGCCCCGTCGACATAGTCGTAATCGCTGTGAATGGTGGCGGAGAGCTTCGCGTACGGATTGGTCGTGTCGGTCCCGTCGGGGGTGAACTTCACCCAGGCGACCAGGGAGTCGGGCTTGCCGGTGAAAGGCATTGCGCACGGGTTCTTGAAGTCATTCAGGGTGTTGTAGCCGTCCCGGTCGGAATAGTTGTAGTTATTGTCGCCGTCGGCGCTGGTGGAGCCGGCGTGGACGCGTCCGGTCGTCAGGTTGCCCTGCGCGTTGGCCTTGATGGAGAAGAAGATGATCTTGACTTCCACCAGGCGGGACCAGATGTGGCAGGAATACTGTCCGGCCGACCCCGGACGCGTGTCCGTGGAGCGCTGGACCTGGCGGTTGGACGAATCGTAGCCGTAAGAGGCGTAGGATCCGTCGGCAGTCTGGAAGGAGTTGAAGTAGTTGGGCAGATTCACCCCGTCGAAGGTCCAGGTTTCAAAGTCTCCGTTGGTGATCTGCGGGCGGCTCTGCGCCTGCGCGGCCCCGGAGAGGAGGACCGCAGCCACGAGGATTGCGATGGTCTTTCTCATAGGGCTCAGAGCTGTTTTTCGGCCGGGTCGGCGATGAGGGCTGCGTCATGGAACGTCAGCGAAGCGCCCGCCTGACCGAGGTTTTTGATCCGGCCGGCCTCATAGGCTTTTCCGGAAGTGAATGTCGTGTTGATGAAGGCGACCTTTCCGTCGGCCCGGGTCAGGGCCATCTGGAGCAGTTTGCTGGTGGAGGGGAGCACGGAGATGAGGATCTCGCCCGAGAGGGCCGATGCTCCGGCCACTTCCGCCCGCTTCTCCAGGTAAGAGGTGGGGGACGGGGAGGAGATGCTGAAATCGGAGCCCACCGTGAACGGGCCGGTCACCCGGTCGTCCCGGACGACTTCGATCTTCCGGACGCCCAGACTGGAGGGAACGTTCATGCGAAGCAGGGCGCAGACGTTCTTGAACGAGAAACCTTCGTTCTCGTTGCCGGTACCCACCATCACGGCGTCGGCAATCTTGCCGGACTGGCTTTGGGGGAGCGTGAGGCTAAGGCCGGCGTCGCCCAGGCCGGCGTTCGCGTCATAGGGGAAGAAGGCGGTGGCCAGGTGAGACCGTTCGGGTTTCTCACCTGAGAAAGTCGTGCTGGAGGAACCTCCGGTTTGGGCGGCGAAGGGCGGGCAAAGGACTTTGTCGGCGGTGAATACGCCGATTTGGTCGCCTTTGGTCCAGACAGGGAGACTCCCGTCCAGGGAGACTCTGGTCTCCGGAACCGTCGCCCTGACCGTCACGGGAACGAACTTGCCCGTGGCGGGGGCGGAATCGGCCATTTCGGCCTCTTTCTGGCAGGAGATTGCGGTGAATACGGCCGCAATGCATCCGATGGCAAGCAGCTTCTTCATCATCCGTTGAAAATGCTTTCGTCGTCCTCGTCGTAGCCGGACAGGCTTCCGCCCGTTCCCTCCACGCCGCTGAGGCAGAAGGCCGTCTCGGTAGAAAGGTCGACGGCCCACAGTTCAGGTTTAGTATATTCTTTTTTCATGGCAGTCCTTGTGAAAAGGGACTGCAAAGATATAATAAAATTCTTTAATAACCAAAAAATCCCGTTTCTATCGCGCTACGATGGCGTTCGGAACGATTCGTTGGCCTTCGTGGTCGAAGCGCTTGTTGTCGCTGGGGTGGCTGATGACGCCGGCGGGGAGGACCCAGAGCGTGGAGGATCCGCCGCCGTCCAGGTTGAGCGCTTCGACGAGGCCAAGCCGTTCGGCCAGGACGGTAAGCTCCGCTATGGTCATGCCTTCCGCTTCACCGGGGAAGCGACCGTCCACGACGACCATCCATACGCCGCCGTCGGCGTCCTTGCCTATCACCGAGCGCGGATGACGCTTGTCATAGAACGACTTCCAGCCGTCTCTGCCGGGTCCGTACTCAAGGGAATTGCCTTCGTCGACCAGGACGGGGCCGGCGGCGAGGACTTCCCAGTCCTGTTCAAAGACATCCGTGGTGTCGCACATCTCGACCCGGAAGTCCTCCGGATTCAGGATGACCGCGCCGTTGGTGCGGAAAAGCTCCTCCGGCGTGGTGGCGCCCGTGATGAATCCGTCGTCCTTGACAAAGGTGACATGCGTGAGGCTGTCCATGTTGAAATAACTCCCGTTGATGCCGGCGAAAGCCTCGTATTTCAGGCACAGGGCGCTGGTGCTGTCGGCCTGCTCCCGCTCTGCGGTGACGACGGTGGTCTGGAAAGCGTCCGGATTGTAGCGCACAAAGGAGATGAACTGGCCTTCGGCCGTCAGGGTGCCGTAGAAGCCGTCGGCCTTCGCGGCCTTTCGGACCGTGAGTTCGACGCCGGTCCGGAGGTCGAACACTTTTCCGGCCCCTTCGGGAATGTGGTTCACCGGCCGGCTGCAGGCGGAGAGGATTGCAAGGGCGGCGAACGCCCATTTGGCACAGGTACGCATCATCGTTCTGAAACTTTTCGCTTTCTTTGCAAAAATACGAAACTTCGCGGGAAAATGCCTATTTTTGTGCGGAAGAAACGATTATGAGACATTTGATGACGAAATGGGGATCCGTGGCGGCCGTGTTGGCGGTCGTGGCCTCCTGTGCTCCGCGGGATGTGGTTCCCGAAGCGCCGGATTATACTTCGGCTGAATCGTGGTATCTGGTCGACCGCGGGGCGGACGCGGACATCTTCTACATCAGCTCCACGGAAACCTTTGATTCAACGGTGGGGCGCCGGGTGTACCATCACGCCCAGGCGGCGGACTCCGCGGCCTGCCCCGGCATGCGCGCCGAAATGGAGGGCGTGGACCGGATCCTGGCCGGCGACCTGAACTTCTATTCCCCCTTCTACCGGCAGATGTCAATGGAAACCTATATTGACACGACGCTGATTTCCAGCCGTTTCCCGGTTGCAATGGAGGATGTCCGCCGGGCCTTCCGGCATTATGTCGACGAGTTCTCCGAAGGCCGTCCCTTCGTCCTGGCCGGCTTCAGCCAGGGCGCCGAGATCCTCGTGGAACTGCTGAAGGAACTGCCGGACAGCCTGCAGGACCGCCTCGTCGCCGCCTATGTCCTCGGGTGGAAGATCACCCCGGAGGACCTGTCCGCATCGACCGCCATCCGGCCCGCCCGGGGCTCTGATGACATCGGCGTAACAATCTGCTACAACTCCGTCGATTCGCCCGAGAACGCCAGCTTCGTGAGCAGCGGCAACACCGTCGCCATCAATCCCGTGAACTGGGTTACGGACGCCACGCCGGCGGTACTGTTCGATTCCCTGACCGTCACGCTGGACCCGGAGACCAAACTCCTCCTGGTGGACGGCTTCGAAGGCACCGGCTACGCCTGGAAACCTTATTTCAAAGACGGCTGCTACCATACCTTCGAAATCCGCTGGTACGGGGAATCCCTGCGGGAGAACATCGCTTTGCGGTGCGACGCATACCGTACAGCACAAGGGGTGTGACAGGACGGCTGGACCGCCCATCGGCAGAAAAACGGAAAACTTTGCTTGCAAACACCAAAAAATTGTTAAATTTGCAGTCCCTTTACCGGGATGCCCCTGTAGTTTAAAGGATAGAATTTCAGATTCCGGTTCTGACGGTCCCGGTTCGATTCCGAGCGGGGGTACAATAGACCTCATTCTACGTGTGTAGAATGGGGTTTTTTGTTTTGGGAGGGCAAAAATGTGCCTAAAATGTGCCTAAAATGAAAATCGCTCCCGTACCTCACGGCATAGGAGCGATAAGCGAAATTACATACAATCGTAGTAATGGCGATTGATGTGTTGCAAATATAGAGGATTTTTGCGAAAATATCAAAGATTATATCAAAAACTCGTTTCGCGTCGATTTAGATACGGATACATCCATCACAATCCCCATCACCCCGGATGTACCGATTGTTCCGTCCCTTGCATCATGGCGAGACGCTCATGCATGGGGCGGTTGTTCAACATCCTAATCAATGTCAGCCCTTGCGACCCGCCTGATAAATCTCGCTCAATGTGTCCAGGTGAAAGATGTGCAAACGCAGTTGCAAGGCAACAATATCCTCTGCATCCCAGTGGACAGATTGTCGGCTGTAATCTTTCTCTTTGCCCGTTTCCTTGATTACATTCTCCGCGACTTGGAGATTTCCGGCTAATGTGGTGATGATTTCGGAGGCATCCCGGAGCAATGTTGATAAATCTTGCAGTTGTTTTGTGTCCATAATGATCGGTGTTTGTTGCACGAATGTATGCAGAATAAAACTCATTTCAAAGAAATTCACGATATTTATTTGACAGTCAATTACATGCAATGAATATTGCGGAATGTTGATTCCGTGAGATACTGAAAAGGGGGATGCTCCCGGCAGACTGGAACACCCCCCAGGGCTTGCGGAAACACCGTCTATCTGGACGGCAGTAACCCTTGCCTCCGCAGAGCCTCGTTCTTGCGGGCTATCTCTGCCCGGCTCTCGGCCTCCGGGTCAAAGTCAAGCACCCCGCCCGGAAGGTCTTGCAGTTGCCCTTTCAGTTGGGCGATTTGTTCGTTGGATGCGAACACCGTCCGCTCCAATTCCGCGATTTTCGCGTTGATTTGTTCTCTTTTTGTCATGGCTTTATCTATTAGAATAATGGTTTCATCTGCGCGACACGATTGAACACATCGGCCATCCCCGTCGATGAGATTGTCGCGGGGGAGTGTCTACGCGTCGCTATGTCGGCATAGATTTCCAGTCCCGGGGCGATGTCATCACGACGAGCATACTTGCCTACGAGTTCGGTGCAGTTGATGCCCGCCATCTCCATCTCCCGCACCTGACGGGCGAGGGCGATGATGGTCTCGGCCTGGGCCTTGACCTCGTCGGTGACCTCGTAACTGCAAAGGGCTTTGATGGCCTCCCGTGCTGATTCCAGGTCGATGAGAATGCCGTCATCTTTGGAGAATCCGAAACTCAGCGGGGGCAGACCTTCGGTCAGTCTTTCGACATCCCAATTGAGTCTGTCACACCTCCCCCAAACATCGGCCTCAACATCCTGGATGGCGGTGCGTTTCCATTGCTCGGCAACTTGGCGGGGGACTTTCAGTCTCTTCGCCTCGTGCTCGCTGTCCTCGACGAGAACCTCGTGCAGACCTTCTGCACCTTTCTCGGCCACGGCCTTGATCCATCTCTCGGTGATGGGATAATCGTTGTCTGCAAGCATCTGCCGGATGCCGTGATACGCGTTGTCAAGTTCCTCCAATCTCCTGCAAGCAATGCCGAAACGACTGGAATCAAAGAGGAAGAGAACCCCGTTCCGCTCCTCAATTTCCGAATACTTTACAATAGAGTAGTTCATGTTTTAAATTGTTTTAGATAGTCTTTTTGTGTAGCAATTGCGCGACATACCGCTCCACTATGCTCCGGCCCGCCTCCCGGAGTCTCGCGTCGATTTCCTCCTGGGCGATGCGGGGAAGGTTGTCGTATTTCTGCGATGCGCGGAGTTGTAGCACCTCATGGGCCATCGCATGGAGCGGGCATCGGTCGCAAGTCACGGGGCGATAATAGCGGATGGGGGTCTCCCGTTTTTCGGGCGCGATTTCGCCTTGTTTGGATATGATGACCTTCAAGGCATCAAGGGCTTCGCTGGGGTCGGTGGCGGTGTTGACAAGCTGATTCAGTTTCCTCAGTTGGTTGGCCGGAACTCCGTAATCAATCATCCCGCTCGTGTCCGTATGGCCCGATTTCTCCGCCTGGATGCGGTGGATGGTTTCGGCCTCGATCCTTTTCCGTTCTGCATCTCTGCGAGCATCGTAGAGGGCTTTTTCAGCCGTGTAGAACTCTTGAATCTTGCGAGACCTCCACCACCTTGACGCAACAGCGGGAAGGTCGGAAATGGCCTCAACGGCCTCAATGCTCCCATGATATGCTACCCGATATAGCACGGAAGGGCTGACCTCGCCATCGAGGAAGATGTGCAGTCGTACTGCGCTTTGTTCTCTTGTAGTAATCTTGTTTCTCATATGCAGTTCTTTGTTTCGGTGGGCGTATAGGGGTACAGGGGTACACCGTATATATAGGTGTACCCTGTACCCGCCCCCGCCTATGACTTTGGACAAGGAAGATGGTATGTACCCTCTTGTGTTTTGATAATGTAACCTCGGTTCACGTTTCTCTTGATGGCCTGAGATGCGTTGTCATCCTTCACCCCCGTCTCGGTCAGCATGCCGAGGAGTTCGGCACGGGTGTAGTCCCGCCCCACATCCATCATCGCGAGCAGTTTGTCGGTTGCGGTGACCGGCTTATCGGTGACATCTACGGGTTGAGGGTCACCGTTATCGTCACGAATGAAATGGAACGGGGGAAACGGCTTGTCACGAGTGTCCTTTGCGGAGACTCGGAATATCCCGGTATCATCGTCCTTTTCAAGAAAAATACAAGCCTCTTGCTTGCGTTCCAACCCCGACCCGATGTGTCCCCGTTGCTTGTTGGTGGGGTCGTTCGTGTTCGTGTGGATGACGCAGATAAGGGCGCATTTGCATTCCGTTGTTAGGGCCAACAACTTGCTCACGACGGCCTCACACTCCTCGGGATCGTTCACGTTCTTCACAAGGTCCGTCACCCCGTCGATGATTGCGATGTTGGGGCGGTATGTCCTGATGACAGCGATGACTTTTTTCAGCCTATCTGCCGGAGCGAAGGGTCGGAGCGGAATCACCTTGAAATCGTCTCTCCTGACGCATTCCACCCCCGCAAGGTTGAAACTGCGCACCACTTGCCGATGCAGTCGGAATGTCGGTTGCTCGGTGTCGAAAAGCACGAGACGCTCGGCCCGGCTCCTATCCACCTGGACATTCATCACTATGTCACCACCACACAAGAACGACCCGCAGATGATTGAGGCGGTGAGACTCTTGGCCGCTTTCTTTCTGCCCGATATCGTCGTCACACCCTCCTCGAAGGCCATGCCCACCCCGCAAACCGTCATAAGGGTCGGGGTAGGCGGGCAAGGCTTGGAGTAGTCAAGTTCCAGACTTTCCATGTCAAACATCTCCGGGATGGCAATCTCTTTCTCCCGGCAGAGGTTGAAAAACGATTGAATCGTTGCGGGCGGGTTGTTCTCATCGTCATCGTGCGGGTATCGCTCCACCTCCAGGTACTTACGCTTGTCCTCCTCCTCGTCAGCGTTCTCCCACATTCGTGTGAAACGGAGATAGAGGTCAAGCCCGTCTGCACCCAGGGAATGATACCACCCCGCTGTGATTTTATACCATTCGTCCCGGTCTGCGGGGAATCGCACCCCCTTCGCCTCCAACTCTTCAAGGCATTTCTCCACCGCTTTCAGGAGTTGCGCCTTATCGGCATTTTCAGCCGTTTTGACGCCCTCCCGCTCGGGTGCTGATGCCTTTTCCGTCTCGTGTGAGAAATACCGTATAATGGCATTTAAATCGTCCAGGGTGACCACCTCGTTATTATTGTACCCCGTTGATGTGTAGAAGGTGCTCATACGGTACGGTCGCTCGGGGGTGTCATCCCCCTTGCAAGCCATCGTGCCGTACAACTTGCATACTCGCGACGCGTTGCCGTTGCTCGTGTCGAAAAGGACATCATCGGTTTGGTAGTGCTTTTTGATGCAGTGTAGAAAACCCTCTACCGCCTTCTTCGTCTCTGCGGAGTTCTCCAACCCGTCCAGTTTCCAAAGCAAGTGGTAGCCGTTACCGCTGTCGCCTACGATTTGTGGGGCGGGGAAATGGGGCTGGCCCGGGACATCCCAAGTGATTTTCATCACTTGCCTTGCCACGTTGTGAGCGGTCGCTTTCTCTTCATCGGTGCTGCTCTGCCCCTTGAACTCCTTAGGCTTGCGAACCGGGTCGAAATCCGCGAGTAGCCAATCGCGACGGGCGATTTCGTTGTCGGAAACACACTCGCCCTTGCCCGCCCTGATGATGTGCCCGTACTGCCTTTTTGAACGGCAATCGTCGCTGAGTAAGTTCAACGTGAAATAGCATCCCTTGACCTTGATGCCCGGATCGGGTTCAAATGATTCCAGGGCGGTGACGATGGAATCGGCATCCTCAAAAATGCCGGAGTAGATAACACCGTCGTAGTTGGTCAAGATGCGGATTTCGGTCAGTTCGTGACCGCCCTTCATCACGTCATACTGCGAACGGACGGTTTTAACGTCAATAACCATAATTCCGCGCCTCCCTCCGCAGTTTGAGATATCGCCCCATCCTGGGGCATTTGGCCCATAGGAATCTCCCGCAGTTTTGCCAATCGGCACAGCCGATGCACGGGATGGGTTGCGAAACCGCATCAAAAGTGCTATCTTTGTGTTGCGCTTGGATGGTGGCCCTTTCGGGGGCCTTCTTCTTTTCCGGCATGGCTACCTCCTTTGTTTGGTGTGCTTGCCCTTGCCGACCTTCCCGGCCTCCACATCCTTGCGGAGTTGGGTCATGTCGCACATGACGCGTCTCCCCACATGGACGGCCCGGATGCACCCTCGTGCAATCATGTTGCGCACGGTCTGCGGGTCTACTTTGAGAAAATCAGCGGTGTACTGGACGGACTGGATTTCTTGCTCTCCGTCCCGCTTGCGGTCTGCATCATCCTCGGTGCGGATTTCTGCAAGCAACTCCCGGAGTTCCAGGCGAAGGTCCTCCCGGGTCAGCTGATAGATGATAGTTGCATTTTTCATGTTTCTGCGTGAAACCCTCAATCCATCCGGCCGGTATGGTCTCGGGCTTCATCGCAAAGGTAGGGGAGAGAGCACACGGGCGCAAAAGCGGTACTATTTTGGAGTTTACAACAATCGCAAATGAAAGAGGGCAAACCGCTATACATCAACGATTTGCCCCCGTGCCGGAGTTGATTATTTGCCGTTTATGGCCGTTTTTTATTTGGTTTTTTCAGGAGGAATTTCAGTCCTCCGTCTTTCCCGCTCAATCTTTTCAGTCGCTCGACGGCATCGCTCACTTGCTTGTGCCCGCTCCTCTGGGTGAATATCGGGATGCCAACGAGCCGAGTAAACTCAACGCACCACTCATTAAATGTCCATGCTTTTTTCCGAGGTGAGATGCTGACGGCCTTGCCCTTTTCGTATGTCCTTCGTGTGCGTGTGCGAGTTTTCTTGAAATATGGACAATCATAGATGATGCGAGCGATGGCCTCCCACTCATACAGCGGGCGCGGAGCGTCCGGCCTCAACACATGCAACAATGTGCTATATGTGCGGGCACTGATGTCCTTTGTTAAATACTCTTTAATGAATTTGGCCTCCCCCTCGGGGGTTTGGGCCTCCCCCTTGGGAGTGTAAAGATTCCCTAAATCCCCCATGCTCCACCATCCCGATATGCTCTCCGCATAATGATACATCCAGTCATGCACGTCGCGCATCGTGTCAAGCAAGCAATCTCTCTTTGTCAGCATCCCGCTGAAAATCTCGCCCGCTCCTCCCGTATAGTTCCGATAACACACTCGCGCCATCCTGTCCACCCGCCAATACTGCGGACCGAAAACGATACCTTTCCATAGAAAACGCTCATAGTAGTAAACGGCAATGCCTTTTTTCTTGTCTTGCGTCCGCGCCTTATCAATCTTGACCTCCACCTCCTTGTATAGTCCTTGCAGAAGGTCCTCCCCGGCATCGTCGAAACGGGCATTCAGGGCGATGGCATCGAGGATGATCCCGTCGCATTCCTCTCCGCTCCTGATGCGTTCAAAAAGGGCCTCTGCCTCCCTAAATAGGGCCTCGATGCGTCGCTGATATGTTGAGGTTGCAGACATTGTCAAAGTGGGATTTACGGGCACAAAAATTCGGTGGAAAGGACGAGCATCGCCCAGGGGGTAGCCGTTGCCCCCCTGGGGTAGTCCTTGATGCCTACTTGAAATATTCGGAATACTGCTCAGCGAGTTTGAGAGCGTTTTCAAGTTCGGTGCTACGGATGTACTTGGTTAGCATCTTGATTGATGAGTGGCCGGAGATTTGGCAGATTCTTAACGCATCCATCCCCGCGAGATGCATCCATGTGCATCCCGTTCTCCGGGCCGTGTGAGTACGAACCAACTCCCATTTCTCAAATCGCTCCACGACCTTTTTCCCGCCCTTGACGGATGTGGTTTCAACCATCTCCGTAATACCCGCCATCCGGCAAATCACCTTGATGTAATCGTTGATTTTCTGCTCGGACAGTTGGGGCAGATGGCCGTCGTACTTGTTGAGAATCGCACGGAGTTCGGAGTTGGCCGGAATGCTCACTCGAGCCCCCGTTTTCTTCTGCACCAAGTTGATGACAACTTTCTCGGTGCGCTCAATCCTATCCTCACCGTTCTCGTCCTCGACAATCCGTTTCTCCACCACGGTGACGATGTTCTCGGGCTTGATGTTGTTGTAGTCGGAGACTCTTTGAGCGGTGTGGATTCCAACCAAGAAAATGTCCCGAGCCCATTCATAACCCTTGGACATTCCGCTCAGGTCCACAGCCTTGATTGCCTCAACCTCGTCCCTTGTGAGGTACACCGCATCCACATCAACCTCGCTCACCCGGAATGAATCGTTTGTGAATATGGTGTTTGATGTCAGTCCTTTGTCATGTGCGCGGTGGATGACGCTCTTGATGGTGCGGATGTGCTTGGCGATGCTGTTCTGCTTTGCGCCCTCTTTGCGGAGATACTTGCAGAAATCGTCATGGAAATCCATGTCAATGTCGCTCCAATCCAGGGCGATTTTCCGCGACCGCTCGTATTTCTCCAGCTTGTGGAGGGTGGTTGCGTAGTTCTTACGGCTTTGGGTGGCAAATTCAATGTCTTTCTTTGAAACGACATCCCCCGTGACCATGTCGGCCACGAATCTGCGGAAAAACTGCATGAAGGTCACCCGCTTGGCCTCTGCCTCCTTGCGCGCCTTCTCCTCCTTGTCCTTCGCTTGCTGTTCACGGACCTCGCGATTGACGATGTCAAGGATGAGTTCTTTCGCTTGATCCCCCGTAAGAGCACCCTCCCGGCTTGCATCGTCAAGGCTTTTCTCTATCTCGTCCATCTTGCTGAAAAGGGCCGGGTTCTCTCTGCGGTAGTTCGCCCACGAACGGGTGCTACCTTTCGCCTTGGTCCATTTTTCGATGTCGGCTTTCAGACCCGTAGCGGTTCGGATGTCGATGCCGTGCTCGGGTCTCTGCACCCGGGCGATGACGGTCGCATCCCCGGATTTCTTGCTTGTGCGGATGGTGAATGTGGTTGCCATAACTTATTGTATTGTAATTTCGCTACACAAAGATAATCATTTCCCTGGACATATCAAATATATGTGCCTAAAATGTGCCTAAAAATGTGACTATTCTTTTATACTTGGTTATGCTCATTTACAAGAAACATCCTTTCCAGTGCATTGTAGCGGTGATATTGAGATATATGGCTATATGCAGAAAATACTCCGAGCGGGGGTACTAGGAAAGACTGACGCATGCGCGCCAGTCTTTCCTGTTTTATTCATTGAGGGGGGCGGACCCCCTCAAACTCCCCTGCGTCGGGCTTGCGCCCTCCGAAATGCCTCATGTATGAGGCCGGCCGGTTGGGATGGGAACCGGCCCGTTTGCAACACGTTGCTATTTAAGTAGTTACAAATCGGCCGGTGCCAGACCTGCTTTTTGGATTGGAGGTTGGGAACCGGCCGTTCTGCAAGTGATTGAGAATCAGTTAAGTATAAATTGGACGGTTCCCAACCTCTGTAATCCTATTTCAGGACAGGTTTTTTATCTCCATTCCTTTCACTTATTACGGGCCTTCTTTTTTGTGGAGTGTCCGCGTTTGCAATCCCAGCGCACTTGGTGTTCATTTTCTTGTAAACGCGGCAAGGAAAACGGCGATCTCGGCTGAAAACGCTGCTGCGTTTACACTTGCACTGCTTTCTGAGGCCGATTTTGTGTAAACGCGGAGAAATCTAGGGAGCGTTCCAATAAGCCGGCCGGAGAGGGTCAGTCGGGATAGGGGCATATTGTTGACCGAAGCCGCCGAAATTGTTGGCCATGCTTTTTTGGAGATCATCCCACTTTACCATTACCTGTTTGTAAGTGCCGGTGGTGAAATCGAATTCAAGCCGGATACTTTGAGGGAAAACATCAGGAGAGTAAGGATGTTCATAAGGCGCCCATCCAGGAGTATAGGCATAGACGAATGGATTAGTGCTCATCATAGGAACGGCTCCTTGGGGGAATTTATAGGGATTGGAGAGGAAGAGGGACCCTATAAACAAAGCCCATTTCGCTTCCTCCGAAAGGTGAGGAGGACGATACCAAGATAGGTTATAATTGAGAGAGGACATTAAAGATGCCGATGTCATGGCATTAATCCTTGCTGCTCTCTGTTCCTTGGTCTCAAATGGATCCGGAGAGAGGAAAGAAGGAATTTGGACAGTTGGAAACATGGGATACCCCATCAATGAAGGCAGTTGTGGTTTTCTCCTGACGGTATCTGTTTTTATCACCGGACCATCCAGCACTGAAACCGGATGGTCTTGGGCATGGAGGCTCAAGGAACCTGCCAACAGCAATAGAGATACTATGAGTAATCGTCCTCTCATACAGCGCCGTATTCTGCTCAAAAATAATGCCGATTCTTCTCTGAATGAGGGGTATATGGATATGGAATAACATCCCTTAGGCTCCAGATTCTTTCCAAGTCTTCGAGGAATTGGTTCGATATCACTCCGGTTGCGGGTACACGGAAAGCCAGGCGATGAAGCCTGGCTTTTTCGTTTTCGGTTCCTAACCTCTGGAAAATCAGAAATGCCAGCCGCAGGTCACGGCCAGATAATTCAAGTAGGTAGAACTGAAAGGCGTGTTGACATCCATGTAAACGATACGCAGGTCCTTCAACCCAATGCTTGCTTCCATTCCCCATTGGAAATGCTCTCCGTGAAGGAATGTCA
>JAEEGK010021282.1_pt1 | contig 13708 bp, 7 predicted proteins | sample 8958771 | NCBI WGS metagenome assembly JAEEGK01 (sample SAMN16246547, study PRJNA631951) | gut metagenome | biome: gut microbiome; feature: rumen; material: SC-attached | host: Bos | place: Iran: Karaj | collected 2018-10 | reverse complement strand
AATTCGAAAAACATAATTGTCTTAGAAAATATTATATTATATTAAATGAACATATTGAATTAGAAATAAAGGAATTAAATAACAATTATTTTGAAATTAAAAAAAATATTGAATTAATTTATAAAAATAATAGTATATCATTCTTAATTAACATTAATCTTCATCAAATAAACAATTATAATATTATTATTGATAAAATAGAAGAAAAAACATATTCTTTAGAAATAGTATTTTATTCAAAAATTAAAGAATTAATACCAAATCAAATAAATATTTGTAATCAAAATATTAATTTTATTGATAGTTTACCAAACAGAACAAAATTATCATTATTAAATATAAATAAAAATGATTTGACTAATTTTATTATTCAATATCAAACAAATCAAAATTTAAATGAACTTATATTTGATTTATCTGATATTTTTATTAATGTTATTCTTTTAAAAAATTCTACAATATTAAAAATATTTGAGAATGAAAAAGACATTGATATTTATGAATTTAAAGATGAAGAAAAAATATTAATTCAAACAATTCATTCTTATTTAGATGATTTAAATATTAATGGAATAAGAACAATGAAAAAAAAAATTAAGAAAAAAAATGAAAAAACAATAATAGAAATATTACAAAAATTTGACAGTATTCCATTCTTTATTAAATATTATAATAAAGAACCTTCTGATGATGAATTAACTTTAATTGAGCGTTTATGTATATTATTCCTTATATTTTCTCAAGATAAAAGTATTAAATCATATTATAATACAATAGCAAGGAGATTATATTTATATAATGAATTTAAGAATGAATATTTTCAAAGAAATTTAACAATAAAAGAAAAGATCTTAATAATATTTTCTTTATCAAAATTTATAAGTATATGTTCTTTAAAAGAGAATATTAAATATCAATTAAATAAAATGGATGAATTACCTGAATATTCTCCGTTTATTCAATCTGAAATTATATATAGAAAAATAATAAGTAATTTAACATATGAATCAAAAATTAGTTTTCTTTATCTTCAATTAAATTCTGGTGGAGGAAATGATTATGTTTCCCTTAATACTTTTTATAAAATTAAAATGATTCCATTAATTGAAATTCAAAAACATTTAATAGAAGATTTTATTCCTTTTTTTTTCACTTTTCAAGGATATAAAGCATTAGCTTTTAATATTCCTCAAACTTTAATTAAAAGTTTTAATGAAAAAAAAATACAAATTAGCAATGAGATAGTTGCTTTACATGAAAGTAATTTAAATACTGCAAAAATTTTAATGTTAAAATTCCATGAAAACTCTCATTCAAAATATAGAGGAAATAATAAAATGGAAAAATCTCCTAGATTTGTTTTTAAAAATAATTTATCAATTTTAGACAACGATTACAATAAAATCAAGATGAAACTTAAAAATTATTTCTCAAATATCGAAAATTATAGAGAAGAAGAAGAAGAAGAAGAAGAAAATGAAGATAGAGAAGAAGAAGAAGAAGAAGAAGAAAAAGAAGAAGAAGAAGAAGAAGAAAAAGAAAAAAAAGAGGAAGAAGAAGATGAAGATGAATATGAAGAGGAAGATGAAGAGGATGATGAAGATGAAAAAGATGAAGAAATAAATAAAAAAAGGGAAGAATCCAATTATGGAGAATCTGGTTTTGCTTTTGAATTTTATTTATTCAATGATTATTATTTTTCAAATGCTATTGCTTTATATAGAGGAAAATTAGATGAATTACTAGATCATCAATTATATATTCAAAATAATTTTAATAAGCTAAAAAAAATTATCAAAAGAAAAATTAAAATGGAATTAATTTATAATAAAGAAGATATAATAAAAGAATTATTAGATTTTTCTGATTTTAAAAAAAAATCAAAAATTAATATAAAAAAAATAGGGAAATTACCAACATATCAAGAATTAGGATTTACAGTTTTAGAATAAAAATTTTTAATCTATTTTAATACTAAATGATTAACCTTATATTTTTTATAATTTTTAAGTGTATAAAAAATTCAAAAAACAATAATTATTTTTTAAAATATTAATTATATTCTCATCTAATAAAAATAAAATTTAAAAAGTAAAAAAAATTTTAATTTTTTAAATATAAAAAAATTTAACATTTAATGATATATCTATCCAAAAGGATTAAAAACTTCTCTTCCATGTTCATTAACAACATAACAATGTTTATTTTATCATGTTCAATTTTCCAATTAGAATGATAAACAGTATTATATTTTTGAGAAATTTCTTTAGTTAAGCAGTTTTATCAGAAACAATAGAATTATCTCTTTTAATTTTTGAATTTGACAATGCCCATTTTTTAGCATCTTTAGATTTTTTTACAGTTCCTAATCCTCCAATTTCACAAATAGATAAGAAACAATCTGTTTTTTCATTCTTAGGATTTGATTGATTCTTGGAACATTTTTTAATCCTGTTCCATATGATACAAATTATTGCTCTTTTAAATTTCGTAATTCTATACTCTGTGAGAATATTATTAATGATATGAAAAGTAGAAAAGATTTATTTTTTTATTTTACTTTTTAATTATTTTTTTTCATGAAGATTTTTTTTAATCTCCCATTTAATCCGAAAATACGTCGTAACGTCCATGTCTTCGGTTTGCACCAACCGGTTGACAATTTCAGGTAATCGCACAATTATTCAATTAATTTTTTTTAAAATACTTAAATATGAACAATCTATTTTATAATAAGATCCTATTGCTCCTTCTATTCCCCATCCTGTATGTAATCCAAATCCCATTTGAACTGAATATTTTGGACCAAATTTTTTTATCAAATCTGGATCTTTTCTATATGATAATATTTTTTGAGATTTATTTATTTTTTTTATTATATTTAAAAATCCTAATAATGCACAATCTGCTAATTCTTGGTTTTCTTCAACTGAGATTTTTCCACCTTCATTATTATATATATTAATATTTATATTATTATTTGATATTGAATTTTTTGATTTTTTTTTAAATTTCCATGCTAATAAATAACAATCACCTAAATTTTTATTTGTTATTCCATTAAATTTATCTACACAAGAAAGAACAATATCACTTATTTGATTTACAAATATCATTGTTTTTTCTTGAAAAACTTCGTTAATTCCACTAAAATTATGTATAAAACAAAAACCAAAAATTGCGTTAATTTTTTTTCCTTGTAACATAGGATTTAAACCTTCTGAACCAGAAATATTTTCTTTTAAAATTTCTCCTCCAGCTTCTCCAAAATTTATTGCCATCAAAGCTGAAATTCTTATAATTGCACTTTGAATTATTTTAATTTCATAACTTACTGAATTTTCATCTTCATTTTTATTTGATGAATGTTCCATACTATTTTTTAATTCTTTAATTGTTTTACTTCCTACTGGATCTTTACTTACTAAATCAATTACTTTTCCTATTTTTTCTAAAGGATGAAAAATTAAATTATATATATCATTATTTATTAATAAGCATATTATTGAAACACTTATTACAATATATATTAATCTTAATAAAAATATTAATGATGTCATTTTTGATATTTGCCTTTTTGATATTATTATTATTGTTGTGGGGTCTTGTTTTGAATATATATATGATATATCACTTCTATAATAATCTTTTTTGAAATTTAATTTCATTAATTTATTTTGATAAATTATATGATCTCTCCATTCAACTTGTATAACTGGATGCTGAGATAATATATTTGATAATAAATATTCATTAACAAATTGTTGAATGTATGAATGATTATTAATTTTATATTTATTTGAATAATTATTTATCATTTTACACATTAAAACATAAGAAAAACTTTCTTTATTCATATTATCTTCATCTAAATAAATTGATGCTAAAAATACTAACATTACAATTATTATCATTAATCTTGATATTCCTTCTGTTACTTTTTGACTAATTTTTTGCTGTTTAAAAACATTTTTTTCTAAATATATTTTAATATCTTCTTCCCATTTTTTATTTTCATTATCTACTGAACTTGAATTTATTAAAGAATTTTTTTTAGATCTTTTTTGAGAAGATTTGAATAAAGATTCAGAAGCATGATTTAAATGTAAAGAAGTTGTTACATCTTTATTTATTTCTTTTACATTTGAAGTATATGTAGCTTTCATTTGATGAAAAATTCTTGATTTATTAAATTTATTTTTTTTTTCAAGTAATTTTTCTATTTTTTTCTTTATATTTTTTTGTCTTTCCTTTTCTTTAATAATATCAACTAATAATCTATAAAATTTAATAACTTTTAATAATTTAAAAACTTGAAACAAATTAATAAATAATTCAATAAATGATTGTTCTTCATATGATAAATATTTATTTTGATGATTTGGATATAATATTTTTTCTAATAAACTATAAGAAATAGAATCAATATCACAAATCATAAAAATACAAGAAAAAAAATCTTCCCAAAAATATATAGAACAAAATAATTTTTCAATAATTAAATTTCTAAAAATAAAATCAAAGAAAGAATAAATAAAAATAATAAAATAAACGCAACCAAAAATATTTTTTAAATAAACGGGTAAACAAAGAGTTTTGATATCATAGAAAAAAATAGAAAAACAAATAACAATTAACATTATAATAATTCCAGTTTGAGAATTTACAAAATTTTTAATAGCTTCAATAACTTTAAAAAAAATAGTTATTGTTTTAATATTATTTGTTTGAACAATTCTAATAAGTTGAGGAGAAGAAATTGTTTCTTCTTTAACTTCTTCTTCTTTTGTAAAAAAATTATTTACCCAAAGTCCTTGTCTTCTTTTTTTTTCTCCTTTAGGAGTAAACATTGAAGGTGAAAATATATTATTATTTATTGTTTCTTCTTCATTTAAAATATTATTATTATTATTTAATGATCCTTTTAATTCGGCCATTGATTGATTTTGATTATTTTCTTTATAGAAGCTATCCATTATTTCTAAATCTTGTATTTGGTTTTTCATTAAATTTATTACATTTTTGCATTTTTTAAATTGATATTTTAAAATAAAAAATAAAGTTTTTTTTATAAGGTTTTTATTTGAAAATATTTATTATTGTTGATTCCATATTAACTTTATGATAAGGTTACAATTCTTTAATTAATGCATGAAATTTTTTTTTTGGAATAATTTGTTGGTTCTTTTTTCTTTTTTATAAATATGTTAAAAATGCTTTGGTTTAAATTTTATTTTCAATTTCTCTTTACATTATCTCATTTTATTTAATTATTTAATTAATTTCTTTTATTTAAAGATAAAATGCACATTTAAAAAATTATATTCTGTTAAATTTCCATGATTCTCCAACAAAATTACTTTTCTAATAAAAAAATACTTTTATTTTTTTTAAAAAACACTTTTATAATATATATATATATAAACTTCCTTTACTTTTTCCAATTAAAAATAATTCATTACAAAATGTTTTCTTTTTCAAATTAACTTTTATAATCTTAGAAAAATAAAAATAAAGCTTTTGCTAATCCTTAAATTGTTTGAAGTTTAAAGATCTAAAGAAATAATTAAACTAATAACAAAAACAAAAAACAACAATATAAAAAAATATATATATATAAATTTATTAAAAAATATATAAAAAATATTAATTTTCTATAAATCAAAAAAAAAAATAAAAAACAATTAAAAAAAAAATCTGCAATGGATACGGAAAAGAAAGAATCTCTATTAAACTCATCGAACCAAATTGAAAAAGTAGAACTTTCTAGAATTCTCCGTTTCATAATATTTTTAACATTCGTAGCCTTATCAATAGTAATGTCAGGAGACAACGGAGTATTATCTTCATCTTCAAAGATGATAAAGAAAGATTTAGGTCTTTCAGATTCTGAATATGGTCTTTTTGGTTCAATTCCTTCAACAGGAAGAATAATAGGTTCTTTAGTATTTATGGGTCTCTTAGCAACAGATAATAGAAAATTACTTACAGTATGTTGTTTAGGAATTAATGCTTCAATGTTTTTTGTTTATTTATTAACAAAAAATAAATTTATTTTATTTGGTGTTAGATTCACTATTGGTACTGTTAGAATTTATCCACATATTTATATTCCTGTTTGGGTTGATCAATTTGGTATTAAACCTCTTAAAACTCTTATGATGACTGTTATTAATATTACTAGTCCTTTAGGACAAGTTGTTGGATATGCTATTGGTACTTTTAATGTACCTGAAAAATGGCCTTACAGTTTCGCTCTTGTTGGTTGTTTAATTTGGGGTATTGGTTCTGTCATTATCATCTCTCCTGCTAAATACTTCTCTGCTAGATATTCTTTCATTGGGTATCAAGATGGAGAAAAATTAGTTCCTACTTCTAATCAAAGAACTGGAAATTCTCTTTTTGCTTCTGGAGAAATTCAAACTAAGAAAAAAGCTAAAGGAGGTTCTATGTTGGAAATTTTAAAAAAACAAGCTTTTATTTTCTCTGCTTATACTAGAGCTAATTTATTATTTATTTTCCAAGTTATTCATTTATTCATTACAGATTATGTAACAAATGGATTAAAAATACAAGATAAGAAAGAAATTCTTAAATATTATGGTCCTGCATCAGTATTAGGACCCACATTAGGAGGATCTTTCGGTGGTTTTATTTCAACAAGTGTAGGTGGTTATGAGAACAAGAAGTCGGTATGGGTATGTGTCGGCTTCGGTACTCTTACTCTCCTCATGACCTTCCCCCTTGCTTTTGCAACAAGTATGAAAGTCCTTGGAGCTTGTTTATTTGGTTTCTTCTTCTGTGCTTCTGCAGTATTACCTACAGTTGTCGGATACATTATTTCCTCAATTCCTAAAGCACATAAAGGGGCAGGTTCATCACTTAATTTATTAATTAGTACTCTTGCAGGTAATTTACCAGGTCCAATTATTTATGGTTTTATCAATGATAGAATGAAATCAAAAAATCCCACTTTTGCTTGGAAATGCACAGTCTTTTATTATATGTTAGGATATTGCTCTCTTTTATTAGCATGTCTTTTCAGATATAAAGATTTACTTAAGAAGGAAGAAGAAGATAAAGAAGCGAGAGGTGGTTTTGCAGAAGGAATAGCAAATGCTACTGGAGATCAATACAAGCTCGATGATAAGCTAAAAGCTAAACCAGTTGAAGGAAGTGGAGATGTGGAAATGCAGAATCAACCTCATGAAGAAGAGCCTAAAAAAATGTCAAAACCAGTTGAAGAAAAAGCTCCTGAAGAAGAAAAAGCTCCTGAAGAAAAAAAAAATGAAGAAAAACCTCCTGAAGAAAAACCTCCTGAAGAAAAAGCTCCTGAAGAAAAACCACCTGAAGAAAAACCACCTGAAGAAAAACCACCTGAAGAAAAACCACCTGAAGAAAAACCACCTGAAGAAAAACCTCCTGAAGATAAACCTCCTGAAGCTAAAGAAGGGACTACTGAAAAGAAAAAAAAGAAGAAGAAGAAAGACAAATAAAATGTTTTATCACAGTGAATATTTTATTTTTTTTGGATAAAATTATTATTTATTTAATAAACTCTTTTAAATGTTTTTTGCATTTTGAAAATATTATTTTTTATTTTTTTATTATTCCTAAATGTAATTATTAATATCATTTATTTGTTTATAACATTCATTTTAAAATTTTGTGTTTTTTTCTTTAATTGTCATATTAGGCTGTTTTTATTTTTATTTATTTTGTAAATCATTTATTTTTTATCTTAAAATTGTATTTAATTTGTTTCACTTTCTTCTTCTTCTAAAATCTTTTTTTTTTAAATGAGGTAAAATAACAGTTTTAAAATTTCAATGAAATTATAAATATTCTTCAATTTTAAATCATTAAATAAATTATGAAATTTTGGTTTCTATAATATTTCCAACAAAAATTTCTAATAGATTAGCTTAAAATTTCGTAGGTTCAAAAGTTTGTAATATCTTTTAAATCAGTTTTTTCTTTTTTTATAAATACTTTTTCATTTGTAACTCCTTCATAAACTAATTCTTCTTTTTCTTCTCATCCATTTTTATTTGTGTTTTCATTTTTATCTTTTATTTCAATGTACTCTTTATGATATTTTTTTATTTTCTCATAATGCTCTTTTAAATCTTTCATTATATTTTCATCAGTTATATTTCATGAATTTTTTCAAAGTTAATATATAAGTTTGCAAATGAAAGAAATGAATATATGTTTAATTTTAATTATAATTCATTTAACAACTTGGTCATCTATGTTATTATATTTTAGTTTGACATTTTTTTAAAAAAAAGATAAAATAAAATTTAAATAAATTTACAAATATGTTTTATTACCTCTAAAATTACTTTGACTTTTATTAAATTTATTATCATTTTTAAACATAGTAAACTCACTGAAAGTATCATAACTTCCAGGTCCAGGAGTATTATCGGTTTTTAAATCAAAAATACTTTTTAATTTTTTTCCCATAGTATAGCAATTTCCACTTTTAAATTTACTAATATTATTTTTTCCATCACCTTTCATTAAATTTTTAATATCATATCTTCCTGCTCCAGGAAAATTATTTTTATTAATAGAAAAAAATTTAGGAGTTTTACTTAAACTCCAACCGACTTGTTTAGTATTTTCAAATTGACTTAAAGGATATCTTCCTTTATCATTTATTTGAATATTTTTATATTTTCCAGGACCAATATTTTTATTATTATTATAATTATAATATATTAACTTTTTTCTAAAAGAATATTTTGGTACTCCAGTACCTAATTTACTTCTTATATAATATTTATTTGGACCTGGATTTGTATTTTTCTTTAAAGGATCTATATTATAATTTTTTAATCCAAATGAATATTTTGGTGATTCATAAAATTTACTTAATTTAAAATTTGAAAATGAATAATATCTACTTATGTAAAATAAAGCATTTTCATTATTTGGTGACATTTGAATTATATTATATTTTTTACCAAAACCTAATGTTGTTTTTCTTTTTGATAATTCAGATGGTAAATTATAATATGATTGAGATTTAAAATCTAGACTGTGTCTTCTTGGAAAACGACTAGCTTTAGGAAATGAATACATTTGCTTTGATGAACTGTGGTTTATCATGTCGGCTACTATTTTTTGACGAGGTTCTATTTCCGGATAGTTCATTTTTTTTTGAGTGAATAAAATTTTATTTTATTTTTAATATATTTTATAAGGAATTTTTTTATATTTATCTATTATTAAATATATTGTTTAATATCATATATAGCAAAAGTTTTTTATTTATTTATAATATTTGTCTAATGTTATTACATAATTTATAATTTATTGAGCTTTTTCCAGAGACTTAAATATATTCATCTTACAATTATGTGAGCTCAAGTTAGATTTTTAAAGTATAATAATTATAATGTTTTATAAATTATATATAAGATGACAGCTTATATTTTATATTAAACCACTTTTATAACCTTAAGTGATTTTTTTATATATGTTCAATTATTTACCTTACAAAAAATATTTGAATTTTTGAGCAAATTTTTTTCATTATTTTCTAAGTTTAAATATAACTCATTAAATTTATCTGAATTATTGTTATAATCATCATAACCAGTACAATAATAAATAAACATATTAGAAACTAAAAAAATTATTTAAATATATATTTTTTACTTTTTAATTTTGATTTATCACCCATAAAATTATTATAATAATGTTCTTTCATTTTTTCAATAGCCTGTTTTATTTTTTTATATAAATTAAATTCATCTAATTTTTCAAAAATTTCAATTTGATTATTAAGAAATTTATTATAATCATTATTAGTATCATTATTATTAATATTAGAATTTAAATTATCAATATTTTTTTTTTTTGGATAAAAATTTAACGAATTTATGTTTTCCAATAAACTTAAATTTCCAGAAATATAACTTTGAGTATTATTATTAAAAGAATTTAAATTTATACTTCCTAAATTATTATAATTTAAATTGTTATTAGAATTTAAAATCTCATTTTCTTCTTTTTTTCTTTGTTCTTTAACTTTAATATGATTACCATGAAAATTAACACCATTCATTTCATTTAAGCATTTTAAATATTCATTTTCATTTGTAAAAAGAACAAAACCATATCCTTTAGATATTCCATTATCAGTTATTACATTTGCATGATGAACACTATCATATTTTTTTTTGAAAAAATTATATAATTCAAAATCATTTATCTCAGGTTTCAGATTTCCAACATAAACACTTTTATTATATGTATTATTATAATTAGCCCAATTTAATTTAAAAAAAATTTGAGTGTTTGGTATTTGCTTTCCATTTAAGTTTAATAAAGCATCATTTGCACTTTGAACATTCTGAAATATTACAAAACAATAATTCTTTAATTTATTTGTTTTTTTATCTTTTATTAATTTTACTCCTGTTGGATTTTTATCATATTTATAGAAGGATTCTAAAATAAAATTTTCATTCATCCATGGATATATATCTCCCATCCATAAAGTGTTGTTCGTATTCATTACTTTTTTTAATTTATTTTTTTTTGGAGTAAATATTGGATTTTTAAGTTTTTTTTTTTAATTAATTTTATTTTTTTTTTACATTTTATTAAAAAAAAAACTTAGCTATTTTATATTATGTTTTAAATTATTTTAGATGTTTAATTTTTTTTAATAAATTATTTATTATTTTCTACATTTTAAAATTAATAAAAATAAATAATAAAATATACCAATTTTTCATATAAATAAATATTAAATATTAAAAATTAATAATTTTAAATCACATCAATTACATAAAATAAAATATAAGAATTTAATAAAAAATATTGACTAATCTGGAATATCAAACATTTTTAAAAAATCATTTAATGAAATTTTACCTTGATTATTAACTTTAACTTCTTTCATCATTTGATCAATATCATTTTCATGAACGATTTTTTTTCCACTTCTTAAAAGAGCATTTTTAATATCACTTTTATCTATATATCCAGAATCATCAACATCAAAATATTTAAAAGCTTGAATTAATTTTTCTTTTTTTAAATATAATTTAGTATCCATAGAAGCCATAATAAAATTAATGTAATCAATACCTTCTTTTTGTTCAGAAGCAGCATCATAAATTTTTTTTAAATCACCATCAGAAATTTCTATATTTAACATTTTAAAAGCTTTTTCTAATTCGTTATGATTGATTATTCCTGTATGATCTGCATCAATTGCAATAAAAGCTTTTTTTAATTTTAATAATTCTTTTTCACTAACCATATTAATTAAATATCTAAGAACAAACTTTTTAAAATTAATTGGAGAAGAATAATTCTTTAAATTATTCAAAATATTATTATCTAAAAATTCCTCACTATGAATTTGTTCAATTTTACTTTTAAACCAAGGATGATTTAATCCTTCTTTAGCACTAATTCTTTTATTTGGATTTTTAATTAAGCATTTTTTCATAAAGTCAATAGCATCATCGGAAATTTTATCAAATTTTTCTTTTGGAAAAACAACAGGATCATTTATAATTTTTTTAAAAATTTCATTATTAGAACTTCCATTAAAAACAGGAGATCCACTAAGCATCATATAAGTAATAGCACCAATAGACCAAACATCACATTTACAATCATATTCTCCTTTTAAAACTTCAGGTGCAATATAATAAGGAGTTCCTAATATTGTATGCATTTTTTCTTTTCTATTGAATTTTTTAGATAAACCAAAATCTATTAATTTTATTTCATTATTTGATTCATTTGATTTAAATAAAATATTTTCTGGTTTTATATCTCTGTGAGTTATTTGCTTTGAATGACAATATGTAATTGCTCCTAATATTTTTAATATTATTTCTGCTACTTTTATTTCTGAAATTTTACCATCGTGATATATTTTTGAAAATAAGTCTTTTCCTGTACATAATTCCATTACTATATGAAAATAATATTTATCTTGGTATGTTTCATAAAATTTTATTATTATTGGATGATGTAAATTTGATATTATTTCTACTTCTTTAATCATATCATTTAAATCTTGATCAGATAAATTTTTTTTGGATATTGATTTAACTGCAAAATTTTGTTTTAAAGGATCATCCTTTCTATATGCTACTCTTACACTACCAAAATTTCCTCCGTTTAAAACTTCTTTAAATTTATATTTTTTTCTTATGTCACTGTTTAAACTTCCTGTTATTATTTCTATTTGTGGAGATGGAGCTGAACTTCTTCTTAAATTTTGTAATGGTTCTCCTACTATTTTTGTTGGACTTATCTCACCCTTTAAAAAAAAAATAGGAGCGTTCGGTAAATTTTCTTCTTCTTTTTTTTTCTCTTTTTTCTCGTCGTTTCCCATTTTTTTATTTTTTTATTTTGTTTTGTTTTATAAAATTTTCTGAAATGATATAATTTGTTATTTATTTTATAAAATAAATAAATTAAATAAATGTATTATCTTTTTACTTTTATATACATTTTTATCCATAATTTATTTTATAAAACTCTACTATATAAGTATTTTATTTTATTTTATTTTATTTTGTTTAATTAAACAATTAATTTAATTAAAATAAACTTTTTTAACTCCTAAATTTATTTAAAATCAAATATATATAACTAAATCTTTTATTTCAATAATACAAAAAAAATAAATTATTTTTATTCAGAAAAAAAAATAAAGAAAATAATAAAAATTAAATAATCGAAATTAAAAAATTTAAATTAAAATGTCCTTATTACTAACAATAAACACAAAATTACAAGCATATAAATTAGTACATGATCCAACTCGTTTATTAATGTTATTATATTCAAAATACGGTGATATAGAAGAAGACTTAAATTTCTTATATATAAATCAAATATTATACAATAGACCAAGTCACTATAATACAATATTTAAAGAATTTCAATATACTCTTTTTATAGACGAATTCCTTAAAAGATATTACTTTTACCAGGAAAGTATTTTAAGAATTCCTAAATTAAATGATTATTATAAAAATTATCATATTTTTTTCTGTCGCCCTATATTTAGAAATTGGAAAATTTCAGAATTAATGCATAATTATGGAGATAATAGAGCTGAAGTTTTTTATAAAAAAAATTATGCCACTTCAAATGAAGAAGAAGAAGAAAGAGAAAGTTCAAATGAAACTTCTTTATCTTCACTTGATAATATTACTGATAATAAAAATATATTTAATAAAAAAACAAGATATATGATTGATAATAATACAAATTCTAATAAATGTACTTTAACTCTTGATTCTTCAAGAACTTTAAAATCAAATTTAAATTTATTGACTAAAAGAAGTAAAGATGATTCTTTTGTTAAAAGTATTTCTCCTTTAGTTAATTATCAAGGAAATTTTGGGCCAAAGAAAAAAAAAGATAAAAATGAAAATAAAACTACTTCTAACATTCACAATAAAAAAAATCCTAAACATAATATAAAAAATAGATTAATTTATAAGAAGGATTTGAAAAAAAATAAAAATATTAAAAGTACTTTGTATAGTTTAGTAAAAAATGATTTAATAGAAAATGGAAAAAATAATCAAAAAAAGGTGTTTTTATCTCCTAAATTAAAACCTTATTTATCAAATTATAAATCAAATTTAGATGACTTTAATAAAAATAAAGGAAAAACAGAAAAATTAACAAATGGAGTAGAAAAATCAAA
>JAEEGK010021279.1_pt1 | contig 13709 bp, 10 predicted proteins | sample 8958771 | NCBI WGS metagenome assembly JAEEGK01 (sample SAMN16246547, study PRJNA631951) | gut metagenome | biome: gut microbiome; feature: rumen; material: SC-attached | host: Bos | place: Iran: Karaj | collected 2018-10 | reverse complement strand
CCCAATCCCCAATCCCCAATGAAAATAACAATCCATTAGTTTATTTTTAGTGAAAACATCCAGTAAAGTTTTTTTAAAGATTTAAATTTTTAAAAAATTATAATCCTAAAAAATATATATAATATTTTATTAATATATATATATTGATTTATATTTAATTCTTATTCTATATTATTATAATTTTCACTTTTATTTTTGTTCTTCATTATTTAAATCTATTTTTTCAATTTGAGAAAAATGAGTATTTTTATTTAATATTTGATCTTGATCTTTTTCTAAATCCATTAAATCTAAATTATTTTTTGAAAGATTTTGTGGTATATTATAAAATATTTTAAAGTCTTCAAATATATAATTATTTTTTTTTTCTTTCTTTGATAAATTTATTAACTCTGAAACTGCTTTTTCATAATTTTCATAATCTTCTAATAATTGACTTTTTAATATTTTATTATATATTAAATCTAAATTATTATTTAATTTTATTGAATCTATTTCAATAAAACCTTTTCTAGGAGAAATAATATCAGAGAAATAATTTTTATAAATAGATTTTTCATTATTTTTTTTCATTTCCATTAACATTTTTTCATTAAATGAATTTTCAATTGTTAAACAATTAGTTTTTCTATCATAAAATAAAACCATTCTTTCACTAATATTTTGATAAGGATTATGTGTATTAGCTTTAATAATAATTTTATCAAGAGAAAAAAATAAAATTTCATCTATTTTTGTTTGAAAAACATTAAACATATCATAACAAATACAAAGATTTTCATCTACAATTCTTTGTTTTGATAAAACATCAATTATTATTATTCTATTATGAGATGTTAATAATAAAATATATTTATCATAACAATTTAATAAAGTTATTTCTTCAAAATATAAATTTGTTAATAATGGTGTATTTAATATAGAATAAACATTTAATGTAAAATTTGTATCAAAAAATGCAAAAAATAAAGTATTATTTGTAAAATATTTTATTAATCTATTTATAATTTTATGAGCATATATTATATTATTATTTGAATATAAACATTCAATAAGAGAATAATTTTCAATTGGATTATTTTCCCATCTTAAAATAATATATTTATGATCTTTTGTTTTTAATTCTTTTATTGCTATTTCATTTGATTCATTTTCAATTACATGATACATTTGTTTTCTACATCTTAAACAAAATTGTGCAAAATTATCATTATTTTTAACATTATTTTCATAAGAAGAATTATCATTATTTTTATCATCAAATAAATTTTTATTTTTAGAAATATTATTCATTTTTCTTTTATTAAAACTATCTCCAAATTGATTTTTGGAATTTTGATTATTTATTTTAATATCAAATTCATTAAACATTATTGTATAAACACTTCCTGAACTATTAGAAATAAAAATAGTTCCTCCACCAGAAGTCCATAAAATATTAGTAATATTACTTTCACTTAAATTATTAATTTCAATAAAAACTGAAAAATTATTTTGAAGAACTTTCCATATAATTAAATTACCATTTCTATCTCCTGTTGCACATAATTGAAATTCTTCTTTTTTACCTTTTAAACTATATAAACAACTTGAAAATTTTGCTATTAAAATTGGTGAATCATGTCCTATTAAAATTTGAGGATTATTTAAATCATCTAAGAAAATAATTCTTCCATGAATAACATTATTATTTTTAATATTATGATGATCAACAGTAATAATAATTTTACCATCAGAACTCCAATCAATCTTCTTTTGAATAATATTACATTTATGTTTTAAAGTAATAAATTCTTCATAATCTTTAATATTAATAATTGAATTTGTATTTTTATTAAATTGAGAAATAATAACTCTTCCTTTATCACTCATAGAAACAAATCTTCCTGTTTCTTCAATAAAAGGATCTAAAACAATTGAATTAACAATATTATCATGAGAATTCATAATTGAAATAATTTCAAAAGAATTATTTGTAAAATCACATTTAAATATATATATACTATTATTAAATCCAGAAACAAATAAATATGAATCATCAGGATAAAATTGCATATCTGTTATTTCACTTTTATTTTGTATTACTCTTACTCTTTCTGCAGAAAAATTTTGTTGATTTATTTTCCATATTACAATTGATTTATCTTGTGAACCTGAAAATAATAAATTATTATTCATTTTTGGAAATTGAAGACAAGTTATTTGTTCTGTATGAAAATCTAATATCATTTTTGGTATTTTTACATCACTTAATACATAATAATTTATATCTTCTTTTTCTTCAAGCGGGAAATCTTCTTTTGGTGTTGTATTATAATATATAAATAAATTTTGCAAGTTAAATATTGTTATTTGTTTATTTGAATCTCCAAATGCTATATATTGCTGATTTGAACTTGTTGATATTGCATTTATTGAACTTGATGAATCTAAAGAATGATATTTTATTATTTTCATTATTAAAAATTTTTTTTATTTTTTTTCTTCTTTTTTTTTTTAGATAAAAATAAAAAATTATATATATTATAAAAGTATTTATCTTTTTTATTATTTGTATAAATTATTTTAATTGAATTTATTTTAAATAGATTCTTATTTTATGGATTATAATAGATAATCAAGAAGAAGAATAAAAGTAATATAAAAATTGATTGGAAGTAATATATTAAGACTACAAATTTTATATTTTAATTAAACCTTTTTTGAACATTTAATTTTTTTTCATAAATCAATTTCACATTTATTAAATAGAAATATTTTTAAATAATAAAAACATTTAATTAATTATTTAGAGTTTTAGTAATATTATTAATTTCAATCATTAATTTTTGAACACTAACAACAGTCATAAGTAAATCATCATTTTTAGATGTTCTTAATAAATCAACAAAAGAAGCATATCTATTTAATAATTCACTTAAAAATTTTGTATAAGTTAATTTAGCATTTTCAGGATCTTTAATATTAGAATAAATATCTTTTTTAACTGTATTTAAAATATCTCTATATTTATTATTAAAATGTTGAGCTGCAGATTTTAATTCATTTTTAGTTAATTTTTTAACTTCATTTTCTAAAAATATTATATTTTGACCACTTGATTGATTATTTTTATTAATACATTTTTGTAAAATTTTATTTATTTCATCAAAATGTTTTTTTACTAATATATTTAAATAATTTTCTCTTTTATTATTTAAAACTTTATCAAAAGATTGAGGATCATTTTCTTCTTTCATTGCATCAAAATCATTTAATTTAACTAAAAGATAATATACATTATTAATAAAAAATATTGTAACCATTTCTTCTCTTTCATTATTATTACTAAATTTCATATTTTCAGTTAATTCATAAAAAAATTGATTGAATGAATTTTGAATTTCTTTTAATTTTGCAAATATCATTGGAGTATTTGTAGTTTGTTTACTTATTAAATTTATTATTGAAAGAAATTCTCCTAATTTATGAGTAACGCTATGAATTCCATTTGAAAATAATTTTGTATTTTTCATATTTACTTTAAAGATTTGTTCACTTGTTAATTTATAGATTTGATCAAATTTTGGCCAAAGTAATTTATTAATTTCATAGAAATAATAATCTAAATGATTTAAATTTAATTTTTCCATTAATTTCTTTTGTTCAAAGTTAATTATTATCATGAAAGAAATTGCAAAATAATCATTATTTTTTCCTATTAAATTTTTTTGAATATATTCATAAATTGTATTTACTGAATTTTTATATATATTATTAAGATAAATTGCAGATTGTTGAATTCCCATATCAAAAAAATCATTAAAAAATAAAACTTCCCAAGTTATTAAATCCATTAAAAATTTATTTAAAGATTGGAAAATTTGTTCATAATAATAACTTTCTTTTTTACTAATTGCATATATTGGAATAATAGATTCTTTTTCAATATTATTTATTGAATCTAATTTTCTTTTATTAACTAAATGAAAGAAATCTTTATTTAATTCTTCACTTGCAGTTAAAGAAAATTTATCAATTTTATCATTTAATAATTTACTTAATTCATTACAATATTTTGTTGTAGAAGAAGAATAAATTTTTTCCATTAAAGAAACATATTTATTTATTAATTCAGTATACATTGAAGGAGCGTGTTTCTTAATAAAAACAACTAAGCCTTTAAATTTTAAAAAAATATTTTTTTGAATAATTTGAATATTGGTTCCAGGTTTATTTAACATTAAAAAAGTATTTAATAAATGAGAATAAATTTTAGAACAAACTTTTGCTAAAGTTTTTCTTATTTCTGGAATTATTTCATTAATTGCTGTTGATTCAGGTAAATCTCCTCCTATAAATGTTTGTAATTTTTCTTCTAATTTATTTATTTTATTTACAAAATCATCATCTATATCTTTACTTATTATATCATTTAAAAAATCCGGAGCTAAAATTATTGAATCTAATAATTTAAATAATTCTTCTTCAAATTCTTTTCTATTTTTTAATTTAGTTGAAATTTCTGTACTTTTTGTTTGAAGGATTTTCATATCATTATTTATTCCACTTAATTTATCTTTAAATGTTAATAGATTTGATTCTAATGTATTTAAAATTTCATCACTTTCTTCAAAATTTTTAAACATTTCCATAAATTCTTTATCATGAGTGGACAAACTTGAAATAATATCTGTTTCTAAAGAGCTTAAATCTTTATAAACTTTATTTCTATATTGGTCAAAATTCATATTTTGAATATTATCACTTTTTAATTTTTCAAAAAGAGCGAAATTCTCATTTTGAGAAATTTCAGGGAAATCATATTGAATATTATTTTCATTATCCATAACAAAAAAAAATTAAAAAGTAAAAAAAAAATATATATATATTCAAACTAAAAATATATATTTAATAGTAAATAGATGAAGAAGATGAATTATTATATTATAGTTGATGATGAAATATTGGATTTCTTCATATATTTAGTTTAATATTAAAATAATAACTCATTTAAAAATTATGTTTAGAAATCCTAATTATATTCCAATTCTATTTCAAGAAATAATAATTAGAAAAGATGATGATTCCCGAAATTATCCTTATTCAATTAATAAATATTAATGAAACAAATAAAAATAATATTCCTTATAATATATGAATATCAAATCCTTTTTACTTTAATACACAAGGGTGCAATTAAATTATTATTCATTGTATATAAGTGTTTTTATTGTTATTATTCTGGATGGAAACTCTTTTTAATAAACATAAAAGATATATTACTTTGGAAAAAATTAAAATTTATTTGAATTTAATAAAATATTAATTATTTTAATTAATAAATAAAAAATAAACTATATAACATAAATGATAAATAGTGTGAAAAATGGTGTTTATAATTTAATTGAATATGAATAATCAAATAGATTCATAAAAGTGTCAAATACTTGTCTTCTAATTTTATCATTTTTTATTGATTTGAATTTCAATAAAAGTTCATTTGAAATTTTTTCATTTTCTGATAAAGAATTATCATAAGCAGTCCCAAAATCATTGTTATTGTCATTTAAATCAAAAGCAGAGTTAAGATAAAAATATGAATTATTAGATGAACAACAAGTTGAATTTGAAGGAAAATCATAAGGATTATATAAACAGTTTTCATCATAAATATTTGAACTTTCTATGTTTATTTTTGAATTATAAAATATGTTTCCTATTAAAATTGAATCATTTAAATTGTTTATAAATAGTTCTGCTATTTCATATTTATTTGGAGAATTAAACCATTCTGAATCTAATATATCATTTAAAAATTGCTCAGACTCTGATTTATACATTTTAATTAAAAAAGTGTTATATGATTTAAATATATTCCTAATTTGTGCCAGAAATAGTGAAAAATTTTAAAAAAGAAATTAAAGAAATAAAAAATTATTTAACAAAAATATTTTTTATCCCTTTTTTATCAAAATATATATTACCATTTTAAGTTAAAGTGAATGAAACAATTCTTTCAATCAAATTAAGATAATATGGCTCATTATATAATAGAATGAAGCCTAACTAAATAATTAAAATTATGCAATGGAAAGTTAGTTTTTAAAATGTGGATAAATAAAGATATTTCTTTTTTTAATTTATTTTTGTCTTTTTTGTTATTAAATTTGTTATAAGAGTTTGTTTCATATTAAAATTAATTGTATTAAAAAAGTAATATAAAATAAATTTAAAAACAAAATTGAAAGTTATTTTTTATTTATTTTATCAAAATATTATTCTAAATTTTTTGAATATAATATGTATAAATTTCATTTTCTTTTAATTTTACTTATCATCAAATTGAATAATACCAAAATTATTAAACTCCCATTTAAAAGAAAATTAAATACTAATTTAAATGAAAATAACTTAATTGAAAGCTTATATTTCAATGAAATATATACAGAAATAGAAGTAGGTGAACCTTCTGAAAAATTTAATATTTTTATTAAACTTCAACAATTTCCAACTTTTTTAATAACAGAAGATTATTTAGAGGCAAAATCAAAAAAATTTAATCAAAATAAATCAAAAACTTTTGAATATATAGAACAAAACTCAAGTATATATTATTATATTTTTGATTTTTATCATGGTTTATTATCAAAAGATATATTTTATTTAAATAATAAAAAAATTAAAATAGAAAAATTAAAATTTTTTTTAGCAAAAGATTTATCTCAAAATGCAATAGAATATAGTGGAGAATTAGGTTTAAAATTACAATCTCATTATTCTTCTTTTAATAATACAATAAATATAATATATCAATTAAAAGAAAAAAAAATTATAGATAAATTTTCTTTTTATTTAAAATATAATAAAGAAGATGAAGGAGAATTAATAATTGGAGATTATTTACATAATATTGATAATGGATTTAGAGAAAATGAATTTATTTTCATTAAAACTCCAATTGTTTCAAATGTATTAAATTATGCTATGACTAATAATTTTGGTTATATTGAAAATGAAAAAATTCTAAATTATACTTTCTTTATTTCTTTGCAATATGAATTTGGTTTAATTCAATCTATACCTGAATATTATTTTAAAATTAAAAAAAAATTTTTTGGGAATTTTCCTAATGAATGTTTAGAAAAAGAATTTAAAAAAGAAAATTTAAAAGATAAAACTTTCATTTACTTTGTTTGTTCTAAAAAAGTAGATTTAAAAAATTTTCCTAAATTAATTATTGAAAATTTAGAAATGAAATATAATTTAACTTTTAATTATGAAGATTTATTTTTTAATTATAATGATAAAAATTATTTTTTCATAGTTTTTGAAAAACCTTTTAATTCATATCAAAATTGGATTTTTGGGAAACCTTTTTTTAAAAAATATTTAATACTTTTTGATGGTGATAAAAAACTAATTGGATTGTATAAAAATTATACAAAATCAATTCATGTAAATTTTTTATGGATAATTATATTTATATTAGCTCTTATTTTAGTTGGAGCTTTTATTTACATTAAATATTTATTATCTTTGAATAAAAGAAAAATCAGAGCAAATGAATTAGAAGATAATTATGAATATTTACCTGAAAATATAGAAAAAAATAAAGAAGAAAAATTAATTAAAGGGATTTCAAAAATTAATATTTAATTTATTTTATGATAATATTTATACGATATTACTTAATTTTAATTATTAATTTTACAATTTCAATATTGTAAAATCAAAATTAAATTTTCAATAAAGAAATAATATTTATTAAAAATGTTATATATTCAATTATTATTATTATATATTAATATTTAATCATATATTTTGTTTGTCATTTTTTTTTGTTTTTATTCCTTACAATTTTTCATAAAATATTTATAAACTAAATTTATTATTTTGTTTGTTAAAAAACTAAATATTTAATTTACGGAAAATAGAAAATAAAAGTATTTTTAAAATAATATTTAAATAAAATAAATAAATTAATCACTGAAAGTCATATAACAAACGAAACTTTTCTCAATGAAAGTAGAAGAAATTCCAATATATTTTGTTTGAGGATTTAAAATATCTTTTCTTTTCTTTCCATAATTATGTCCAGTATCATCAACAACCATTAAAATAAAACTAGTTTCAGGATCTTTAATAATATCTTTCCAATAACTTTTTATATTAATATTTTGACTTCGAAGTTCTTTAACTTTAATTTTTAAATAATTTTTATCTTTAATTTCTTCTATTGTTGAAGGAAGAGGAATATTCATTTTAGGATTAAATTTTAATGGATTCGTTGGTTGAGTTTTTTTTAATAATAATATTAATTCTTCAAATGCTGGTTTCCCTTTTGATAAAGCAACTTTTACTTTTGATTTATATATCAATCTATTCTTTTCATCTTCTATTATGTTTTCTTTTGATTTCTCTATTATATTTATGTAACTTTGAGGATTTGTTCTTATTTTATTTATTTGTTCATATATATATCTACTAAATTCATCTTCGGGAATTATATCTTCTGCATCATTCTTTATTTCCTTTTTTTTTTCTGGAGTTTTTATTATACTTTTTAATGATTTTTTTTCACTTTTTTTCTCATCTGATTTTATACTTTTTTTTTCACTTTTTTTTTCTTCATTTTTTTCACTCTTTTTTTCTTCATTTTTTTCACTCTTTTTTTCTTCATTTTTTTCACTTTTTTTTTCTTCATTGATTAAATTAAGCATATTATTATTATTTTTATCATTACCATTTCCTTTAAATTCTTCTTCTACTTTTATTTCATTATTATTTTTTTCAGTATAAGTTAAAACAATATCAGAATCTTTGACATTATTTACATAATTATTATTAATTTCATTTTTATTAAGACCATTTATAAAATTAATAGGATTTTTAGAATTAGTTTCAATATCATTTATATTTTCTATAGAGAAACGTGATTGAGTAGGAATTTCCTTTGGTTTATTATTTTTAAAAATATTACCATTTATTATTTCATTTGGTTCTCTAGTACTTGTTAATTGATTTTTATCTAAATCTTTTTCTGAGAGAATTTCATCTAATGGGTTTTCTTGTTTTGGCTTTCGACATTGACATTCACATCCCATTTTATTAAATTAATATATTTTAATTTATTAATAATATAAATATATATTATGAATGCCTTTAGTTTGATTTCACTAGATAAAGAAAAAGAATTAAAAGATTATATAATTAATCCCAATAATTTCATATGGGAAGAAAAAGAAGAAAATGACTATAATGGTAAATAAATAATATATATAAAATAAAATTAATATAATTATAAACAAATAAAATATATAGTTTTACATAGAGCTTGTTTTCTGAATTATGAAACAATTATAAGAATAATAATCGAAGAGACAAAAAATCGTTTAAAAGAATCAAAAGAAAAATTTGAAAATTTCATAAATGAAAAAACAATAAAAGATGGAATAAGCCCTTTACATTATGCATCATTTCGTGGGAATATAAAAATAATAAAATTATTGATAGAAAATGGAGCACAACCAAATTCTTTAACAAATTCAAATTTAAACATGATTCATATGGCATCTAAAGGGAATAATCCATCATCTATAATATATTTTAAAGATAAATATTTTCAAGATATTGAAGCTTTAGATATAAATGAAAATACTCCTTTACATTTAGCTTGTGAACAAGGAAGCGAAGAATCAGTTGTTTTTTTATTAAGTATGGGTGCTAATCCTAATGCCCAAGATAAAATTGGAAGAACTCCTTTATTTATTTGTGTGAATGGATTTAGAGTTAAAATTGCTAAAAAATTATTACAAAGAGGTGCTGATCCTAATATTAAAGATTTTAAATTTAAATTATCTGCAAAGGAAAAAGCTGAAAAAGATAATTTAAGTCAAGAGATGATCAATGTGTTTAAAAAAAAAAATATATGTGAAATTTTATTTTTCAGACCTGATATTAATAAGAATAAATGTAATAAAAGTAATATGTTTTTATTTTTAGGATTAAATTGTTTTATTTTTTCTAGTGTTGTTTTAATTTTATTACCTGAAATTTTTGATAATATTTATGCTTATTTTTATATTGGAATTATGTTATTAATGTTTATATTATATTTTTCTTTAAGTTTTTCAAATCCAGGAATAATTAAAAATTTAACTGTTATTAAACCACTTTTTATTGTTGAAAAAGGAGAAGATATTAGTAATTATTGTTCTTATTGTTGGATTAAAAAAAGTTTTAATAGTAAACATTGCTTAATTTGTGGTTATTGTGTTAATGGATTTGATCATCATTGTTTTTGGATAAATAATTGTGTTGGAAATAACAATTATAATTTATTTATTACTTTTTTAATTTATGTTAATCTTAATATCTTTTTAAATGTTGGTCTTAATGGATTTAGTAAGAATATTTTTTTATTTTTAGTCGTATATAAATTGTTTTTTGGTTATGAATCTTTTCAGAAACATTCTTTTCCTTTTTATATCCAAAATTTAAATAATTTATTATTAAGGAAAATAATTGCAATTATTAATGTTATTATTTGTATTTTGTTTGTTTATCCTATAACGTAAATTATTAGATTTATTTTTTTAGTTCTCTTTTAAGAATGCAATCTAAAACAATTAAAGAAATGAAAAAAATGAAAAAAGAAGAAAAAGAATTTAATCATCTTCAATTAGTTGAAAAAGCTGAAAATGAAAAATGGGAAGAATTACATTTTCCTGATTTAAGGGTTTCAGAAAGAGATTCAAGATTAAGTACAGCATCAATAAAAGAAAATGATATGGAATAATGTTGTTGTAATTTTAATTTAATGATTTAGGTAAAAAAACATAAAATACTATTTTTTTTTTATATCATTAATAATTAATTTTAATATTATTTTTCATTAAATTTAATAAAATGGAATTTTTAGTAAGAATACTATTAACTATCTATAATTTATATTTCAATTTTGTATACTATTTGTTAAAAATTTTAATTTTATGATAGAAGTTTATTTTTTTCTTTTTTTGATTAAATGAATCATTTTTATAATTTAATAATAATTATATTATAAATTATAATTTTAAACTTCATCCAATGTTATTATTTTAATTTTTGGATCTTTTCTATATTTTTCATTTTGTTCTTGAATATTTTTATAAAAAGTTTCATAATTAATATTTGCTAAACTAAAGAATAAAGACATATCAATAGGTTCGTTTTTATTTGTATTATTTTTATTTGTATTCTCTTCTTCTTTAATCATTTCTTCTAATTGATTTCCTTTATCAATAATTTGTTTTTGAATATTTTTCATTTGTTTATAAACTTTAACACCATGACTAATGACATTATGTTCTTTTTGTTTCATAATAATATTTTTAAGTTTTTTTTCTTCTTCTTCAATAATTTTATTAGCTTTTTCATTTTTTGCTTTTTCTTCTTTTTCATCTTTTTCAGCAACAGATTTAATGTAACCAATATCAAATAAATTTTTAGGATTACAATTTTTTCTCATATATTGATTAGGAACAATATTTTCTTCTCTTTGTCTTTTTTTTTGCATTAAACTATATTTCATATCATATAATCTTTGTTTTTCTAATTTTCTTTCATTAATTTGAACAACAACATCTTGTTTTGATCTTTCAATTTCTTTTAATTCTCTTTCTTTATTCATTGCTTCTAATGAATGAATAGCTTTTTTAGTTTTTTGAGATTCAATTAAATATTTATCTTCATGACTTTCATTATATTTTTCAATTAAAGAATTATATTTTTCATTTAAAGCATCTAATTCAGAAGTAATATTAATATTTTTATCATTATTCTTAATTTTAGCTTCTTTTTTTTTATTTAACATTTCATTAATTTCATTTTTTGAATAACTATAATTTGAAACTTTTTCAATATTTTCTTTTATTTGATTTATATTTTCTACTGTTGGTAATGGTAATTTATGTTTTTCCATATGTGTTTTCCAATTGTTCACTTCATCTTCAGTTACTTCAGAATTTGAAAGATAATTAAAAGTAAATACTTTATCTTTATTTGCATGAGATACATTCACATATTTATTTATTTTATGATTACCAAATTTATATTGTTTATCTTGTTTAATTATTATTTCTTTTATTGTTCCTAATATATATTTTGATGTTCCTGCATTTGTTGATATATTTATTTTCACAAATGCACCTTTTACAAATTCATTAAAAATTGGTATTTCATAATATTTTTCAAAGAATTTTCTAGGTAATTTAATTTCGTTTATTTCCTTTTCTGTTATATTATTTTTTATTTCTTTTTTTGGAGAATTCATTTCATCATCATTTAAGTCAGATTCTGATCCACCTGAACTATCTGAATTTTTTCTTCTAGATTTATTACTTTCATAATCTCCATCTCCATTATGTAATTCACCACTTTCACTTTCTGAATCAGATTCGTCTAATCCATCTGTGCGCTTTTTTTTTACTGCACTTTTATTTTCTTGATTATCTGCTTTATTATATAATTCACTTTTTTCTTTTTCTAAATTTAATGCTTCTATTCTATCATATAGTATTTTCTCTTTTTCTATTTCTGGTTTTTCCATTATTTCCTTTTTTTCATCTTCATTTTTAAAAATTTCTTCTTCTTTATATCCATAAGGCCATTCTTCTCTTTTGTTCTTCATTTTTATATAAAATTTTTTTCTTTTAATTAATTTTATAATTATCATAATTATAATTTCTCAATCATATACTTTTTACTATTTTTGAATTTATACTCTAATTAAAGTAAATATTCTTTTTATTTTTACAAAAAGAAATGTTTATTATAATTATAATATAGAAATAAACTATTCTGGTATAATAATATTAGTGAATAATCGTAATAATTCAAAATAATATCTCCAATCCCCTATATAAATAAAAAAAAATAAATAATTTTTGTTATTTCAATCTATGAATTTGTAATTTTTAAATTCATAGTTAAAAAAATAAAAATTATTTTTTTTTATTTAATAAAGAGGGGATTGGGGATATTACAATTTATCCAATCAAAAAGATAAAATTTTTCTCAAAATATTATAGTAGTAAAGATGATAGAATATATTTCTTATCAAATTATAATAATTATATTCTTTTATTTTTCATTATCAATTCAAATATGATATTTCATAACTAAATAAATAATTAACAATAGATAAAATTAAAAAATTTATATTTCATGAATAATCAATAAATAATTACAAATCTTTTATATTTAATTATAAAATATAAAGTGTAATTCATATAATTGAAAAAAAAATGAATCTCTCCTACAATAAAAACAGTCAATTTGACAGGTTAAATCGTATTCAAGACAAACTAAACAGTACCTCAATATCTCCAAAAAATACTAAATTCCAATTTTTACAATCAAGAATAGTAGATTTAAATGAACATTTAGAAGAAATAATGGATCAAACAAGTAAAAAATTTAACATAATAAAAGAAAATGTAAAATATATATAATAAAAAAATTAGATAAATATGATAGGAAAGCAAATAACAGATGAAAATCAAAAGAGTGAATCTTTATTAGAAAGCAAAAATCATTACATTAAATTATTAGAACAAAAAATAGATGAAAGATTTAATCAAGAAGCTCAAATAAGACAAGAAATAGGAAATAAATTATTAACAATAATAGATGATAAATTTAATGCATTAAAAAATGAAGTATCAAAAGAATCAATGAATAGATAT
>JAEEGK010021276.1_pt1 | contig 13710 bp, 10 predicted proteins | sample 8958771 | NCBI WGS metagenome assembly JAEEGK01 (sample SAMN16246547, study PRJNA631951) | gut metagenome | biome: gut microbiome; feature: rumen; material: SC-attached | host: Bos | place: Iran: Karaj | collected 2018-10 | reverse complement strand
GCGCAAGCGAGAGTTGCATAGTGTCGAACGAGTCGCGCAGCTGTGAGATCTCATCGTTATGCTTGAATGTGGGCAGGGCGGTGTCGAAGTTTCCCTTAGCCACTTCCTGCGCCGTGTCGGAAAGGATGCCTAACGGCTTGGTGGAGCGGCGGATGCTGTAGTGCATGAAGATGAAGATGATGATGCCGCCGACGCCCATGAAGAACAGAATGACGATGGCCAGGACCTTCCCCCAGATGAACACCATGTTGTAATGCTGGAACACGACCAGCTTCCAGTCCGTATGGGCGATCGGCTTCGTAATAATATAATAAGGTGTGCCCTTCAGGTCCATCATCTTATACTCGGACAACATCTCCTTTTGTACCCCTTTGAGTATGTTGAGGTCAATGGAGTCCGTGCCGGCAATACAATTGCCCTGGCTGTCGATGACCTGGATGGAGAATCCTATTTCACCTTCGTCATCATCGTCTGTTTGGGAATCATGGCGGGGGGTCTCATAGAATTCCTTCCAGATGGTTTCCTCCATTTCCTCGATGGTCTTATGGAGCCAACTCATGTTCAGGTCGATGCCATAGACGCCCACCTTGTGGCCCTGACGGTCGAAGATGGGGCGCACATAGCTGCAGTAGATGCTGCTTTCGACGGAGTCATCAAAGCAGGGATCAGTGATATAGCCGACGGAATCCCTGCCGATGGCCATCGCTTTCTGATACTATACGCCGTTGAAGTAGTCGTGGTGCTCGGAGCCGAGCTGCACCAGTTCGATGTGGGTGCTGTCGGTGAAATGGGCGTAGGCCTCAAACCAGCGGCCCTGACTCTTGAAGTAGTCTGGCTCGAAGGCGGCGAAACAGCCGACGTAATTATTATTGAGGCGCAGTTCGCGCTCGAGGGTTTGGAACACCTGCTCCGGAGAGTCGAGGTTGTTCTCTATCACCGCCGCATTGTTCCTCGACGCCACTTCGACAGCCCTGTGCATCGAATCAAACTTGCCGTTAAGGCCATCAATGACATATGAGGCACGCATGCCGCCGATCATCATCGAGATAATGAAGACAAAGCCGAGAATGGCGGCGATGATGAGCACATTGATGAAGCAGACGATAAGGATGACGCGCCAAGTGATGCGGCGCGAGAGCTTGCTCTGCCTTTTCTTGAAGATGTTGATAACTGATAGCGCATATTAGAATGGCAAGGGGGCGTTGTCGATCGGAGGGATGGCACCGTTGTCCTCGCCGTTGATCTTGGAGCCGCGGATCTCGCCGCCGAAGTCATCCATCGGCGCGCGGTTGCCGAGGTTGCGGTCTTCGGGATTCTCGAAGCGGGTGTACTCGCCGCGGAAGGTGAGCAGCACGTCACCCGTAGCGCCCTTACGGTGCTTGGCGATGATGATCTGGGCCATGCCGCGCAGGTCGTGGCCAGCTTCGTCCTGATAGATGTGGTAGTATTCCGGGCGGTGTACGAAGATGACCATATCGGCATCCTGCTCGATGGCACCCGACTCACGCAGGTCGGAGAGCTGGGGACGCTTGCCGTCGAGACCTTCGCGGCTCTCCACACCACGGTTCAGCTGACTGAGGGCGAGGATGGGGATGTCGAGTTCCTTGGCCAGGCCCTTGAGCGAACGTGAAATGGTGGACACCTCTTCCTGACGCGAGGAGAAGCGCATGCCGTTGGCGTTCATGAGCTGCAGATAGTCGATCATGATGAGCTTGACGCCATGTTCGCGCACCAATCGGCGGGCCTTGGTACGCAGTTCGAAAACAGAGAGACCAGGCGTATCGTCGACATAGAGCGGGGCACCGAGGAGGTTGTTGATGTGCTTGTCGAGACGGTCCCACTCGTCGCGCTGCAGCTGGCCGTTGAGGATCTTCGAGCCCTGGATCTCGCAGACGTTGGAGATGAGGCGGTTGACGAGTTGGACGTTCGACATTTCCAGCGAGAAGAACGCCATCGGCACGTGGGAGTCGGCAGCAATGTTCTTAGCCATCGAGAGGGCGAAAGAGGTCTTACCCATGGCAGGGCGCCCAGCGATGATGACAAGGTCGGAGTTCTGCCAACCGCTGGTCATGTCGTCGAGCTTGTAGTAGCCCGTGGAGATACCCGTGAGTCCGTCTGTGTTGGCAGCGGCGGCCTGGATGACCTTCAAAGCCTGGTCGATAACAGGGTTGATCTGGGTGTAGTCCTTCTTCATGTTGCGCTGGGAGAGTTCGAAGAGCGAACCCTCGGCCTCCTGCATGAGTTCCTCTACATCGACGGTCTCGTCGAAGGCCTTGGTCTGGATGACGCTCGAGAAGGAGATGAGCTGTCGGGCCAGGGACTTCTGGGCGATGATCTGGGCGTGGTACTCGATGTTGGCCGACGAGGCGACCTTGGAACTGAGTTCGGCGACGTAGCCTGGACCACCGACTTCCTCAAGATTGCCGGATTTGGCTAACTGTTCGGTGACGGTGAGCACATCGACGGGGCGCTCGTCCATATTGAGGTCGCGGATGGCCGTGTAGATCATCTGGTGACGGGGATCGTAGAAGCTCTCGGGATGGAGGAGCTCACAGACGACGGCGTAGGCGTCTTTGTCGATCATCAGGGCACCAAGGACGGCATTTTCTACTTCGAGTGCCTGTGGCGGGAGATGGCCGTAGGTAGTGTCCAAAGGCATCTGGCGACGGGGTCTCTTGCGATTATTATTCTCTTGTTCTGCCATATCTTATTTATCAGTTATTATTCAAATTTATCATTTAGCGAAGTGTTTTCACTCTTCAGCGTCGGTAGGGAGATGTGGTAGCGGACGGCGAGGAAACGGATGAGGCAGGTGACGCAGAAACTGACGACGGCACTTAGTTCCGTTGAGAGACCCAGCGCTGCCAGCGCCCAATAGGCAAGTCCGCCCAGCACACAGGCGATGGCGTAGATCTCCTTGTGGAAGATGACAGGCTCGTTGTTGAGCAGCACATCGCGGATGACACCGCCTGCGGAGCCCGTGATGCAACCCATGATGATCGCCACCCAAAACGGCTGTCCCATAGCAAGGCTCTTCTGGATGCCGGCGATAGTGAAGAGTGCCAGACCGAAGGTGTCGAAGACGAACCAGGCGTTTTTCAAAGGTTCCATCCACTTGCCGAAGAAGACGACGGTGAGCAATGCTACGCCCGTACATATTAAATATATAGGTGTGGTCATCCAGAAAGGGGTCGTGCCGAGCATCACGTCGCGGATGGTTCCACCGCCGATGGCCACTGCCACGCCACAGACATACCCACCAAACCAGTCGAAGTGCTTGGCGGCGGCGTGACGAATGCCTGAGATGGCAAAGGCAAACGTACCCAGGAGTTCTATAATATAGATGATCACTACTAATGATTTTTATAAGACAACGAATTAAACGAATTTCACGAATTATTTTTCGAAGCGGGAGCCCCAGTAGTTGAGCATGCGTTGGTACATCTTTTCCTCGGTGGGGTTGTGCTGACCGTGCCAGAGACGTTCGTTGACGAGGGCATCTGGCAGATACTGCTGGGGAGTGAAATGACCAGGATAGTCATGCGGATACAGGTAGCCGTCGTGATAGCCCAAGTCTTTCATCAACTGCGTGGGAGCATTGCGGATGGGCAGCGGAACAGGCTGGTTTCCAGTGCGACGAACGAGATCGAGGGCGGCATCGACACCCAGATAGGCACTGTTGCTCTTGGGTGAGGTGGCCAGATAGACCGTTGCCTCGGCCAAGGGAATGCGCCCCTCGGGCCATCCGATCTTCATCACGGCATCGAAGGCAGCGTTGGCGAGCAGCAGGGCGTTGGGATTGGCTAGGCCGATGTCCTCGGCAGCACTGATGACGAGTCGGCGGGCGATGAACTGTGGGTCTTCCCCACCCTCGATCATACGTGCAAGCCAGTAGAGAGCAGCGTCAGGGTCAGAACCGCGGATACTCTTGATGAAGGCTGAGATGATATCGTAGTGCATTTCGCCCTCTTTGTCGTAGGCCAAAGGATTCTGCTGGAGGCGCTGGACAACGAGAGCGTCAGTAATGATAACTTCATCTGAAGATTCAGATTCGACAACCAACTCCAAGATATTCAGCAACTTACGAGCATCGCCTCCGCTGTATCTCAGCAGTGCGCTCGTCTCTTGTAACTGGATGTTTCGCTCCTTCAGGATGACATCGGTATGGATGGCACGGTCGAGCAAAAGCAGCAAATCGTCCTTCTCCAAAGATTTCAGGACATACAACTGGCAGCGGGACAGCAACGGACGGATGACCTCGAAGGAGGGGTTCTCCGTTGTGGCGCCGATGAGCGTGACGATGCCCTTCTCCACAGCACCCAGCAGGGAGTCTTGCTGCGATTTGGAGAAGCGGTGGATCTCGTCGATGAAGAGGATTGGCGATGCCTCGTTGAAGAAACGGCCTTTCTGCGCCTTCTCTATGACGTCGCGGACATCCTTGACACCACTCGTGACAGCCGAGAGGGTGTAGAAGGGTGTCTCCAGTCGGTTGGCGATGATCTGGGCCAGCGTGGTCTTACCCACGCCAGGGGGACCCCAGAGGATAAAAGAAGAGATGCGCCCTGCCTCAATCATCTTCCGCAGGACGGCCCCCTCGCCCACCAAATGTTGTTGTCCGATATAGTCGTCCAAAGTGCGAGGACGGAGTCGTTCAGCCAGTGGTTGTGCCATATTTTGCCTGCAAAGTTACTTTAAAATGTGAAAATCACAAAAAATATCATCAAAAAACTTGCTAATAAAAAATAAAGTATATACATTTGCAGAAAAAAACAAGAATATATATGGCAAGAACAAAGCAACAACAGCCGGAAAGTAATCCGTCACTGTCGATTAAGGCAGTCACAAAAAGTAGTGTTTGGGACATCCAGGAGAACGATGTGATCCGTATGTGGGAGGCAGCCAGTAAGGATGCCGAAGTGAAGGAGAATGTGAACCATTATCTGGACATCTTCAAGAGTGCCTTCTTCATCGAGGATATCAAAGAGGACGTGATGCTCGTGAAGAAGAGTTACGAGAAGCGCGGTTACAAAGTGGCCCAGATCAAATTTGACGAGAATATGAATTTCGCGTGGGCCATCAAGAAGAGGCCGATCATGCGTGTGACCGACCTGACGTATGAGAACATCCGCCACATCTCTGCCGCCAAGCTGATAGAGGTGCTCGATCGTAACTTCGGTGGTGGCTGGGACTCGCTGTCACAGTCGATCCAAGACATCATCCTTAGCGGCTTCGACATCTCCACTACTACCCTTCCCAAGGACCGTCTGCACAAGAAGGGCGGTATGTATGAGAAGAAGGTGGAAGACGGCTTCGAGGTGCTCGAGGTGGAGAAAGGCGGATGGGTGGAAGCCATCTTCGCCAAGTTGAAGCCTGAGCAGGAGAAGATCCGTATGAAGTTCTCTGACGACGATGAGGAGGAAAGAGAAGGCGAGGAGAATGAGGAAGATGAAGACTACGAGGTGCAGGATGACTACAGTTCGCACGACGAGGAGGACGAGGAGGTGACCGATCCTGATGACGATGAGATCACTGAGGACAACTACTCGACGATGATGGATCTGGGCGGCGAAGACCCCGATGACGAGGCAGCCAACCTCCTTGAATTTGTAGATGAATAATCAATCATTAATAAACATCAAAAACCTAGATTAAATGAACATTCCAGAAGTATTTTGGCTCGTGCCGATCGCATCGGTGGTAGCATTGGGAATGGCGTATTTCTTCTTCACTCAGCTGATGAAAGCTGACGAGGGTACGCCGCGTATGAAAGAAATTGCACTCTATGTGCGCAAAGGTGCTATGGCTTACCTGAAGCAGCAGTACAAGGTGGTTTGTATTGTCTTTGTGGTGCTCTGTGCACTCTTTGCATTCATGGCCTATGGCCTGAATGTACAGAACCCCTGGGTGCCCTTCGCATTCCTCACTGGTGGTTTCTTCTCCGGATTGGCAGGCTTCTTCGGCATGAAGACCGCCACCTATGCTTCTGCCCGTACGGCCAATGCAGCCCGTCAGAGTATGGACGCCGGACTGAAAATCGCCTTCCGCTCAGGTGCTGTGATGGGTCTGACGGTTGTCGGACTGGGACTACTTGACATCGCAATATGGTTCCTGGTGCTCAGTTATTTCTATCAGGGCGACCAGATGGCCCTCATCACCATTACCACTACGATGCTGACCTTCGGTATGGGTGCCTCGACACAGGCCCTGTTTGCCCGTGTAGGTGGTGGTATCTATACAAAGGCTGCCGACGTAGGTGCTGATATCGTGGGTAAGGTTGAGGCTGACATCCCTGAGGATGATCCTCGTAATCCTGCTACGATTGCTGATAACGTGGGTGACAACGTAGGTGACGTAGCTGGTATGGGTGCCGACCTCTATGAAAGCTACTGCGGTTCGATTCTCTCTACGGCTGCACTGGGTGCTGCTGCCTTTGGCGTAGCAGGCCTTGAGATTCAGCTGAAGGCCGTCATCGCCCCAATGTTGATTGCCTCTGTGGGCGTGTTCCTCTCACTGTTGGGAATCTTCCTGGTTCGTACCAAGGAAGGTGCTACGATGAGGGATCTGCTGCGTTCGCTCGCTTTGGGAACGAATGTCAGTGCTGTACTCATTGCTATTGCCACCTTCGCCATTCTCTACCTCTTAGGTATCGAGAACTGGCTGGGACTCTCATTCTCTGTTATTGCTGGTCTGGCTGCCGGTGTGATCATCGGACAGGCTACCGAATACTACACCTCTCACTCCTACAAGCCGACGCAGAAAATCTCTGAGGCAGGACAGACTGGTGCCGCTACGGTGATTATCAAGGGTATTGGTACGGGTATGATCTCTACATGCATCCCCGTGATTACCATCGGTGTGGCCATCATGCTGAGTTATCTCTGTGCCAACGGCTTCGATCTCTCGATGTCGTCAGAGTCACTGGCTCACGGTCTCTATGGCATTGGTATCGCTGCCGTCGGTATGCTCTCTACGCTGGGCATCACACTGGCCACCGACGCCTACGGTCCTATCGCCGACAATGCCGGTGGTAATGCCGAGATGTGCGGTCTGGGTGAAGAGGTGCGTCATCGTACGGATGCCCTCGATGCTCTGGGCAACACCACAGCTGCCACAGGTAAGGGCTTCGCTATTGGTTCTGCTGCCCTCACAGCCCTCGCCCTGCTCGCCTCATATATCGAGGAGATCAAGATTGCGATGGTACGTGCCGGACAAACGCTGAACAATGTGGCTGGTGAGGTCATCTCTGCTTCAGATGCCACCATCCCCGACTTTATGAACTTCTACCAGATCAACCTGATGAACCCTCGCGTCATCGTTGGTGCATTCATCGGTGCAATGGCTGCCTTCCTCTTCTGTGGTATGACGATGGAAGCTGTGGGTCGTGCTGCTGAGAAGATGGTTCAGGAGGTGCGTCGTCAGTTCCGTGAGATTGCCGGTATCCTGGAGGGAACAGGTACACCTGACTATGGCCGTTGTGTGGAGATCTCCACCCGTGCAGCTCAGCACGAGATGGTGGTGCCTTCCATCCTCGCCATTATTATTCCTATCGTCGTGGGTTGTGTACTCGGTGTGGCTGGTGTCCTTGGCCTGCTCGTTGGCGGTCTGGCCGGTGGCTTCACGTTGGCTGTGTTTATGGCCAATGCCGGAGGTGCCTGGGACAATGCCAAGAAGAACATCGAGGAAGGCAACTTCGGTGGCAAGGGCTCGTTTGCCCATAAGGCCTGTATCGTCGGTGACACCGTTGGTGACCCGTTCAAGGACACTTCTGGTCCCTCGCTGAACATCCTGATCAAGCTGATGTCGATGGTGTCCATCGTGATGGCTGGTCTGACGGTTGCATTTTCATAATTAAAATATGTATAAGAGAAAAATGAGATTATTAGTATCAACGGTTATCGCAGTCTTGTGCTGCGGTAACCTTCATGCTCAGGCAGTACCTGATGCTGGAAGCTTCCTTCCTGGACCTCCTGCGGAAACAACCGTAGAGTATATCAAGGACTATCTCCAGTATGCCTGGGGTAAGACCATGAGAGGCACGGAGATAGGAGAGCAGGCAAGGAACGACTTCAACGCCAATGCCACTTACTATCTGGATGCTTTCTCACAGGCCATCGACGTTTCACTGAACGCTGCAGAAACACCCTACATCGCAGAACTCTTTGAGTACTGCATGGAATATGGCAACAGGAGCATTCAACAGGCTAAGGCCTCGTTTGCATTCTTCAGACGGCCTTATGTGCGTTTTGCGGAGGTGTCGCTCATACCTGAAATGGAGGATGAATACGCCAATGAGAGCTCCTTCCCTTCCCGCGAGTCGCTGATGGGATGGATGTATGCCTTGCTGCTCTCTGAGATCTGTCCGGAGAGGCAAGACGACATTCTGAACCTCGGCTATCGTTTCGGCGATGCTTCGATTGCGACGGGTTATCACTGGGATAGCGACGTGCAGGCTGGTCGTCTGTTGGCCAGCGCCCTGATTGTTCGTCTGCACGACCACACGGGTGTCAATGCGATGATCAACTCTGCCAAGGCTGAATACGCCAAGGTATCTGGTACGACCTATGTCAGCCCGTCATTGACGGAAGACACCCACCAGTATTTCAGCAACGACCAGTTGCCGGATGCCGTCAACTATCTGCCGGCTCCTCCTGACACGGTCTCTGCCCTGGGAACCACTGATATGAGTAAGTTCATTGAAGGTAAGGCTATCCGTCCGACAGATGAGGGTCAGATTGCCATCAACGATGTGAACAACGAACTGGATTATTTCCTTCAGATATACTCTAATCCTTTTGGAAGGACGCTCTCTGCAACGGCAACGCCAGAGGTTTATAAACTTTGTGAAGCGATGTATCTTCTTGGCGACGGTGCCACTAGCAGTTGTAAGAACTACTACCATCGTTCACGTCCTTACAAGCAATTGAACGAGGCTACGGCCTATCCGCCAGCTGAGAACATTGAGAAGAATACGGGTTCATATCCTTCTGGCGATGCTTCTACGGGTTGGATGTATGCTTTGGTGCTGTCTGAACTTAATCCTGATGCAGAGGAGGCCCTGTTGGCCCGTGCATATACATATGGTCAGGGGCGCGTCATCACAGGCTATCATTGGCAGACAGATGTTGAGGCTGGTCGTCTTGTCGGCGCAGCCGTCTATGCCCGTCTGCACAACAGCGATGAGTTCCTGAAGCAGTTTGAGCGTGCAAAGAAAGAACTCGACGGTACGTTGGGTGTGCGTTCCATCTCTGCCGATGTGAAGGATGCCGACACCTATACCCTTGGAGGAGTCAAGGTGTCAGAACCGGCTCAGAAAGGTGTGTATATCCAAGGTGATAAGAAAGTGATACGCTGATGAGAACAGCACTACTGACTATTATTCTATTCTGGCTCTGTGGCATCATTCCTGCGCAGAGCCAGGATTTTTCTGCAGGCTTCTCTATTCATGAGATTCCTGACAGTGTCTGGCAGAAAATGCAGGGTAAGACGTATCAGCCCAATGATATCATCCATCGCAGCGACCTGCGTTATCTGAAACTGATGCATTGGGACTACGACGGCAAGACACACTATGGCGAGATGGTTTGTAATCGGATCATCGCCCAGAAACTGATCCGAATCTTTATGGAACTATATCGCCAGCACTACCCTATCCAAAAGATTCGCCTGGCTGATGAATATGATGCTGATGATGAGAAGCAGATGCGAGACAACAACACCAGTTGTTTCTGCTTTCGTACAGTCTCAGGTCGTCAGCATCTCTCTTATCATGCCAGAGGCCTCGCCGTTGACATCAACACGCTGTATAATCCTTATATCAGAACAGGCAAGGACGGAAAACAAATAGTAGAGCCTGCCACAGGCAAGCCCTACTGTGATCGTTCAAAAGACTTCCGATATAAGATCACTAAAGGTGATCTCTGCTATCAGTTATTCATCAAGAACGGTTTCATTTGGGGTGGCTCCTGGCGCACTATGAAGGACTACCAGCATTTTGAGTTTCACCCTTAACTGAGTTTATGAATAACCAGTCCGGAGCGCAGTTTCGGTTCAAACCATGTAGCCTTTGGCGGCATGATTTTACCAGAGTCAGCGATATCCATAATCTGTTGCATCGAGACGGGATAGAGTGCCAATGCAGCACGCATCTCGCCACTGTCCACACGACGCTTCAACTCCTTCAGACCACGAAGTCCTCCGACGAAGTCTATCCGCTGAGAAGAACGCAAATCACCGATATTAAGAATCTCATCGAGAATCAGACGGCTGGAGATGTCCACGTCGAGCACACCAATGGGATCATTATTATCGTAAGTGCCTTCCTTCGCCTTCAGACTGTACCAGTGCTCATCCAGATACAGCGAGAACTCATGCAGCTGCTGGGGCTTGTAAATCTCCGTTCCCTTGTCCTCCACGATGAAGTTCACCTGCAGGGCAGCGAGGAACTCCTCTGACGACATGCCGTTCAGATCCTTCACCACACGGTTGTAGTCGAGGATAGTGAGCTGTGAGGCCTGGAAGCACACGGCCATGAAGAAGTTGTACTCCTCTGTACCGTTGTGGTTGGGATTCTGCTTCTGTTTCTCTGCCCCCACAAGGGCAGCAGCGGCACTTCTATGATGTCCGTCGGCGATATAGAGCGAAGGCATCTTGGCAAACTCGTCGGTGATGGTCTGCATGTCGTTGTCGTCGTTGATCACCCAGAATTGATGGCGGAATCCGTCGATGGGAGCGATGAAGTCGTACTCAGGCTCTGTGGCGGCATAGCGCATGATGAGATCATTGAGTACCTGATTGTCAGGATAGGCGAAGAACACGGGCTCGATGTTCGCATTGTTCACACGGACGTGCTTCATGCGGTCTTCCTCCTTGTCACGACGCGTCAGCTCATGCTTCTTGATGCGGCCGGCCATATAGTCGTCGGTATGGGCACAGACCACAAGACCATACTGCGTCTTGCCGTTCATCGTCTGGGCATAAATATAATAATGTTCGCGTGAGTCCTGCACCAACCAGCCCTTGTCCTGGAACTTCTGGAAATTCTCGGCAGCCTTCTCATACACCCGGGGGTCGTACTCCGACGTACCCACGGGGAAGTCGATCTCCGGTTTGATGATGTGATACAGACTCTTTTCGTTGTCGCCGGCCTCTGCCCTCGCCTCTTCTGAGTCGAGTACATCGTAGGGGCGGCTCTCTACCTGCTCCACCAACTCCTTCGGTGGACGGATTCCTTTAAACGGTTTGATGATTGCCATATTTTATTGATGTTTACTATTGATTCTGGAATTGTGGTGCAAAATTACGCAGATTATTTGGAATAACCAAATTTTCTTCTTATATTTGCACCGTGATAATCATTAATCAACTGATATACCCCCAACACATAAAGATGAAAAGGATAACATTTATCGTAGCCAGCCTGCTGATTTGTACGATCTTATTCGCGCAGACTCAGGCCTCACAGGAGGAAATTGCCTTTGCCCAACGCATCTATAAGGCACAGGAACAGGGAGATGAAACAGCATTTCAGGCAGCCCAGAAGGACTATGCTGATTATCTGCTCGGCAAGAAGAACTGGGGGAAATACTATAATCTGTGGGTAAACCAGGTGGTTTTCCACGTCAACAACAAGCATTTCTACCAGGCTTTTACCGAAATCCAGAAGATGACGGATGACATCGAGGAACGTAAACAGACGAAATACCTTTATGTGGCCTATCAGGCCTTAGGTCTCTACTATGTCAACCGCGGAAACTATGAACAGGGAGAGACTTACTTCAAGAAGGCGCTAGAGCTGGTTGATACTGTCAGTAATCAACTGGCAGCAGCCAATCTCCACATATCGCTGGCCCAGGCTCAGAGTTATACTAATCCAGCCGAAGCGATGAAGCAGTTGGATCGTCTGCCCTCATTGGAGGGAAACCCGACGACGGAAAGCGGCGTGTTGGCCTATCGCTGTATCATCGCCTTTGAAATGAACGACCTGAAGGCCTTTAAGAAATACTATGCAAAGTATGACAGCATCAGACAGAACTTCCCAGAACCATTCAATGAGATAAATTATGAGAATGTGATGGTGTATCATCACATGGTGGAGGGGCATACAGACCAAGCGTTGGCATGGTGCGATTCGCTGGATTCTGATATTGAAGCCGCCGAGTTGCGGGCAAAGGTGTATGAGCATGCCCGACTATGGGAAAAAGCCTTCTACGAAATAGAACGTAAAGACAGTTTGAATCGACGTGTGGAGAATGAGGTGCTGGCTGATAACCTTGCTTCGCTGTCGCAAACCATCGATTCTCTTGAGGAGAAGGAAAGAAAGGCCAAAATAATCAGACAGCAATTGATTATCGTAGGTGTACTGGCTACCTTTATTATTTCCCTTCTGATAGGCATTTTGCTCTACCGTCGCAGAAATCACAGACTTCTGAAACAGCAGTACGCCATGGTTAAGGAGGCTCAAGAGCAGACGGCCAATGTTCTCAGCATCCGGAAAGCCTTTGTCAAATCGATGTGGGAGCGTCTGAAGTCGCCTGTTCAACTGCTGATGAATTATGCCAATGTTTTCAATAATCCAGACTTCCGCCTGAAGCTGGAGGAAAGGCCAAAGGCCTATCAGGACATCGTGGACTCTGCCAAACAGATCGGTTCGCTCATCGAGCCTGTCATTGAGTCGATGGCTCATGACAATACTGCCATCAGTGAACAACAGAAGAACGTGTGTCAAGATGCGCTCCGCTCTCCCTTGTCATCGCTCATCGGCATGGCGGAAATCATTGCAGAGGACAAGGATCACCATATCCCGGAAGATGAATATCTGAAGATGCGCGAAGTAGTATCGAATAATGCTTATATGGTGGCGATATCGACTCAGGAACTGCTCTATTTCAGTATAACGGCCGACGGTCAAAAGGTTGAGAAGAAAGACTACGTAGGACTGAATGAGACAGTACAGTCCATCCTTAACAGTTATGATTGGCGCAACCGTGAACTGGAATTCATGTTTTCGTCGGATGTGGACGACGACGTGCATATACACACTTATAGCGAACGTCTGCAGCGACTGTTGATTTGCCTATTGCGCAATTCTGACCAGTTTGCTGTCTATGGCAAGGTGGAGGTCAGTTGTCATGCAGCCGACGACGGCACTTACTCCATATCTGTATCCAACGAGGGTGACAAGATTCCTGACGGATGCGACGAAGAACAGATCTTCATGCCATTCATCAGGGTGACACCAAGCAGTCATGGTCTTAGTATCAGGCTCGCCCTCGCCAGACAACTGGCCTTGTCAATGGATTACAAACTCCATATCGACATGACCTACGATAGAGGAGTACGGATGGTTCTCTCTTTATTTTAACGATGTTTTTCAGCAAAAAACAACCCATCTCTTTGTAGATTCAGAAAAAAGCAGTAACTTTGCAGCCAAAGAAAACGGTAACTCTAATTAATTTAAAACGTATATGAAAAAAAGACTTACTACTTTTATTTGGCTGCTGATGGCATTTGGCATCCAGTCACAGGCACAGGAGTTTGAGACAGCTACTGACGCAGTAAAGAACATGGGTGTTGGTTGGAACCTCGGCAACACGCTTGACGCCAACGGAAAGGGCATCAGCGATGTCGTCCAGTCTGAAACCTACTGGGGGCAACCTGTCACAAAGCCTGAACTGATCACAATGATGAAGGAGGCTGGCTTCGGAGCCATCC
>JAEEGK010021273.1_pt1 | contig 13711 bp, 10 predicted proteins | sample 8958771 | NCBI WGS metagenome assembly JAEEGK01 (sample SAMN16246547, study PRJNA631951) | gut metagenome | biome: gut microbiome; feature: rumen; material: SC-attached | host: Bos | place: Iran: Karaj | collected 2018-10 | reverse complement strand
AACAAAAAGTTAATTATCATTATCAAATAAAAAAATAATAAAAGAAAAAAACTCTTCAATGAAAAATTTGCATAAAATACAATCAGAATTAAAAATAAATTTCATTAATAGAAAATCTTCTTTACAAAAAGAAAAACAAAATGAAAAAATAAGAAATAAAATTTTACCTAATTATGATGAATTTAATATACCAAAAATCAATTTATTTATAAAAATACTTTCAATTGATTCAATTATAAATTTTGCAGATATTTATGAAAAAAATTGGGGAGAAGATTTTCAAACTATATATAAATTAAATATGAATTTAAATACTCCAATTCAAAAAATTTCAATTGGAAATTATCATACAATTTTATTAAATTCAAAAGGAAAAATTTTTTCTTGGGGATGGAATAATAAAAATCAATGTGGGATAAATATTAATAAAAATAATTATGAAAATTATATAATTCCAAAATTAAATAAAGAAAATAAAATTAACTTTCCAAATTTATTTTATCAAAATATAGAAAAAATAAATGAAAAAGATAATTATGGTAAAATTATTAATTGTTTTTGTAATGAAGATACAACTTTTATATTAAATGATAAAGGAGAAATTTATTCTTTTGGAAATAATAATTTTGGACAATTAGGATTAGACAATTATACTAATTATAATAAACCAAAATTAATAAAATATTTAAAAGGAAAAAAAATAATAGATATTCAAACTACTAATATATTTACTTTAGCATTAACAAAAAATAATGAAATTTACTTTTGGTTTCATTTTGAAAAAAATAAAGATTTAAAAATAAAAAATAATATATCAAAATTATTAAATTCAAACTTAATAAAAATAAAACAAATATCATGTGGATATAATTTTTGTATGTTATTATCTAAAAATGGTTCTTTATATTCAATGGGAAATAATAATAAAGGAGAATTAGGTTTAAGTGATAAAGAAAGTGATTTAATAAAATTTTCTTTTATTGATAAACCTATAGAAAATTTATTTTTTTCAAATATTTATAAAGAAAAAGTTATTTTTATAAAATGTGGTTTTAAACATACAATTTGTATTATTAGTTCAGGAAAAATTTTTGGTTGGGGAAATAATACTTTTGGTCAATTAGGAATTGGTAATTTAAATAATATTATTTATCCAATTAATATTAATATTGAAAATTATATTTTAAATGATAAAATTATTCAAATTAATTGTGGATTTAGAAGTACTGTTTTTTTAACTGAGAATAGAAATATTTATTTTTGTGGTATTTTAGACAAGGAAAATTTTAGTAAAATTCCTAAAAAATTTATTATTAAAAATAAATGTGTTGAAATTAGTAATGAATATCAATTTTGCCCAGTTAGAATTTTAATGAGTTGGAATAAGAATGCTTCTATTTTTTATGTAACTTTTGCTGATATTAGATTAGTTTATAATCAAATAAAAAATATTCATAAAGTTTGGAAAATTGTAGAACAACTTTCAAAAAATTGGAATGATGAATCTATTTTATGTCCTTATATTGAAAGTATATTTAATTATTTTCCAACTTCTATTATGAAAAAAGATTAAAAAATTTTAGATTAATGATTATATATTTATAAATTAATTATTTTTATTTAATTAAGTTTTTTTTCAATTAATAATTTAATATATTTTTTTTTTATTTTTTATAATATTTTTTTTTTATCAAAAATTTCTTTTTTTATAGAAAAAATATTTCTAATAAAATATTTAATTTAAAAAAATAAAACAAACTAAAAAAAAGAAAGTAATAAAAAAACAAACTACTTATTCTCTAAATTCTTTTCTTTATTAAATCTCTTAATAGGATAATCATCAGGTTTCCTATAAACAGTCTTACTATTCTGTTCAACATTTCCAACATTTTTAGAAATATTACTACTTTCAGTTCCTTCTCTAATTCCAATTTTTTTATCTAATCTTTCAAACAATTGTCTAACACATTCTTCTCTATCTTCTTTAGGAACAATAGTTTCATGATTAATTTTCCCATCAACGACTTTAACAACACGATGAGCAAAATTTTTCAAACCAACATCATGAGTAACCATAATCATAGTAATACCTTCTTTTAAATTTAATTCCATTAATATACTCATAACAATATCAGCATTTTTAGTATCTAAATCACCAGTTGGTTCATCTAATAATAATATTTCTGGTTTATTTGCAAGTGCTCTTGCAATTGTAACTCTTTGTTGTTCTCCTCCAGAAAGTTGATTTGGAAAGTGATTTAATCTATTTTCTAAACCTACTTTTGTTAATAAATCCAAAGCTCTTTTTCTTCTTTGAGATGATGATAATTCACCTTTTATTTTCATTGGAATTTCTACATTTTCTAATACATTTAAATTTGGGAAAAGATTAAATGATTGAAATACAAATGCTATTTTATCTAAACGAATTTTACTTAATTCTTGATCAGTTGTATTTGAACGAATTAATTTATCAAAGATTTTGACATCTCCTCTTGATGGAGTGTCTATTGTTCCTATTATGTTTAACATTGTTGTTTTTCCTCCTCCTGATGTACCGAAAATTGTTAAAAATTCTCCTTTATTTATTGTTAATGATACTCCTCTTAATGCTGGTACTCCTTCTATTCCTATTAAGTAGGTTTTGTGAATGTTACGTAATGTTATTGCTGGTTTTTGGTATGAAGAATCTTTTTCTTCTTCTATTTTTAACATTATTTCTTTTGCACTGTTTGTTAAGGATATTGGATTGTTTAGGAATAATTGATTGTCTGAAGAATCATTTTTTTCTTCTTCTAAGTTTTTGTAATCTTCTTTCATTTTTTTTTTAATAAATATTAATTTTTTAATTTTTTTTTTTATTTTGGTTTAATACTAATAAATTATTATTTTCAAAAAATTAAATATGTTCAACGCTTAATATTATTAATAACCAAATAAATAATAAAACCTTTTTCTATTTATATTAAACAAAAAATAACCTCAATTTCATATTAAACATGTTGATTAGGATTATTTAAATTTAATTGTTTTTCCCTTTTCATTTCATCAATTTCATCTTTTTTTAAAACTTCTTCAACACCTAAATTAAATTTCTTAAACCATTTATGATTTAAATAATCTTCAATTTTAATTCTTTTCTCAGTAGATTTTTCCAAGCATCTTTTAATTAAATCAATAACATCATCACTTCTTTTTTCCCAATAATTCTTAGGAAATTTACATTCATTAAAAACAATCATTTTAGCAATAATTTCTTCATTATCAGAATCATCATCAAAAGGTAAAATTCCAGTAAGCATATAATACAAAATAATACCTAAACTCCAAATATCAACTTCTCTATTATAAGGAGTTCTAACTAAAACTTCAGGAGCAACAAAACTTAAGGTTCCAAAACCATCAACAACATGTTCTTTAGGACCCATAATTTTACTTAATCCAAAATCCATTATTTTAATTTGTGACATATTCTCAGTTTCAGTCATCATAATATTATCTGGTTTTAAATCTCTATGAACAATACCATATTGATGTAAATATTGTAATCCTAATCCTAATTGAAACATTATTTCTGCGGAGCGTCTTTCTTCAAAATTATATTTTTTTCTTATGAAATAATCTTTTAATGAACCACCACTTAAATATTCCATTACAATAAAAATATATTCTGCATTTTCAAAATGATCAAGTAAACGAACTACATTTGGATGATGACATAATTTCATTATATCAATCTCACTTCTAACTAATTCTGCATCATTATCTTTCATTTGGGATTTTTTTATTATTTTAATTGCTACTCTTTGATGTGTTGATTTATGTAAACCTAATTTAACTAAACCAAATTTTCCTTCTCCAATATCATCTAACATTTCATAAAAATCAAAGAAATTTAAATATCCAATTCCTTTTTTTAAATTTAAAACAAATTCTTCTGCAATTTGTTTTGTTGCTGTATAATAATTTCTATGTTTACTTGGAAAGATTATTTGGAAACAATATAATTTAATTCCATTAATTGATTTATCTCCATTTGGTCTTATATAACAACCACTTAAATTATGCATTCCTAATAATTCTTCTTTTTTATCTGATTTATAATAGTAAATATCTTTATCTATTAATACTAAAAAATATTTTATTAATTTATTTGATGATGAAATTTTATAAACCCAATTTTCATATAAAGTTCCTTCTTTTTCATCTTCTTTTTTATTTTTTGCTTCTTCTTCTTTTTTTTTCATTTCTTCTTTTATTTTCTTTTCTTCTTCTTCTTTCAATTTTTTTTTCCTTTTAATTTCATCTTCATCATCACTTGAACTATCAGAATCAACATCTAAATTTAAATTCTGCATTTGAATTAAATTAGAAGCAATATCAAAATTATCTAAATCATTTTTTTTCTGAGTTCCTCCTTTTTTTAAAAATCTAGAAGGTGAATTTAAAACAAATTTTGAATTTTTAACAACATCATCAAAATTATCATTTGTTTCATTTTCATTAGGAACAATTTGATTATTTAATCTAATCATACCTTTCATTCCAGAAATAAAAGGAGTATTATTATCAATAAAACTAACTTTTGAAGTTGGATTTAAAATATTATCTTTTAATTGTGCAGAAGCAATAAAAGCTTCAGCTGGAGATAAAGTACTTTTTTTTGAAGGAGTAACCATTTTTTTATGTGAATGTTCATTTGAGAATCCTGATAATAAATTAGGAGAAGATTTTTTTGATTTTGGATTAAATGTTACTTTCTTTTTTGAATCTTTTAATGGACGAACATTTTGACTTTTAAATGGTTTTTTTTGATATAAAAAACATAATATTTGTAAATAAACATCACTTTGACGACTTTCAATTATTTTAGCAAATTCTTCTTCTTTCATATGATTTTTTTTTCCAAATGTTTTATCTAAAATTTCATCTATTTCATTTAATGATTGCATTTGGAATTTATATTCAATTTGTGTATTATCTGTTTTTAAAGGAAGATATGATAATAAAACTTTTGTATCTTCTTTTGTTATTTTACCATCTTTGTCAAAATCTAATATTTTGAAAATTAATTCTAAAGTTGATTCAAAGTCTCCCATATATAAATCTTGTAAACCTTCTATAAATTCATGTGAATTTAAAAAACCATCTTCATCTTTATCTAATGCAGAAAATAATTTTTCAGAAATAAAAATTGGTAATTTTACATAGTCATAAAATGTAACTTTATTTATTCCTTTTTTACGATCTCCTTCAGAACGCTCTGATAAGTCTTTAAATACTTCTTTTAAATAACTTAAGAATAATGTCATGTCATTTAATCCTAACATTTTTTGAAGAATGTCAAAGTCTACGTAATCTTTTCCCTTTGATTCTGTCATTTTTTTTTATTATATTATTATTGTTTTTATATTATAATTTATTATAATATAATAATTTTTTTAGTTATTGAAATGAAAAAATTAAATAATTTTTTTTTATTTAATTATTTGTATAATTTTTTTCATCTTCATCATCAGTTTGAATTATATTTTGATATTTTATAAATATTGAATTGTTTGGATATTTTAATTTGTATTCATTATTTAAATGAGGATGAAATGAATACATATTTTCTTCTTTTTTTTTTAGTTTTTTTAATTTTTTTTCTTTTATTTTCCTATCATTATATAATTTTTCATAAATTGTATTATAATTATTTTTAATGCTCTTACTTTTTTTATTTATTACAGGTTGAAAAGTTTCATTTTGATTTTTTTCATATAATTCTTTCATTTGTTTTTGTTTTGCCTTTTGAATAATATCTTCTTTATATTTATAATATTTCCCAATTATTTCTGGATTATCAAATTCTCTATTATTTCTTTTTCTTTCATTTAAAGCTCTTTCAGAAATTGAATTTGTTTTAGGACGATATGAATAACCTTTTAATACATCATCATATTTAAGTTTTTTTTCTAAATCTTTTATTTTATTTTTTTTATTTTCTTCAAATTGTTTTCCTTTTATATATAATACATCTCCATAATTCACTTTTTGTGGATTTTTTAAAGATTTATTTTTTTTCATTTCTTTTTGTTTTTGAATATCTTCTTTAAACATATCTGATGATTTAATAACTTTTATTAAAATTTTCTCAAATCTTTTATCAAATTCTTCTTTATCAAATTTTCTTCCTTTTGATAATATTTTATCATGGGAACTTTCTAATGATAAATTATTTGATATTGATGTTTTATTTATTGTTCTACTTTTATTTAAATTTGTTCTATTTGATAAATGAATATTTTTTAAAGAAAAATTTCTTGGAGTTTTGGAAATTATTATTTGAAAAGGAAATAAATAATTTTTATTATATTTTTTTCTATTACTCACTGATAAACTTCTTTTATTAAAATTTCTTGATGAATTTAATAAAATTTCATTTTTTTTTTTTCTAGGTGTAAATAATGGATTTATTTTATATTTTTTATTTAATTGATTTTTTAATTCTTTTACTTTTTTATAATCATATTTTTTTGAAAGACAATAATCATATATTTCTTTATCAGGATTTTGTAAATCATTTATTTTAAGTAATTCTTTATTTCCTAAAGAATCAATCACTTCTAACTCAGCCATATATATTATGCAAATTATAATATCTAAAATAACTTTATAAATTTTTATTTATTTAATATAATATTTATATAATTATTCAATTAACTTGAATTTGGTTATTTTTTAAATAATTTAAAAAAAAATTAAATGGATAATTATTATTCACCTTATATTAATGAAATACAAACTTCTCAAAGTACTAGGAAAAATAGCATTATTTCAAATCATTTGAAAAAAGAAACAAATATAAAAAGTAAAAATTCTCTTAATGGAAAAAATAATTCGTCAAAAAATTTAAATAATTATATTAACTATAATAAAAAGAGTTTATCATTCACTAATTTTATTAATAATGATGGAAATAATAGATATAATAATGAATTAGAAACAAAAAATAAGATAACAAATAAAAGAAAATTAGATGCAGAATTTTTAATAAAAAACATAGCAAATAATACTATAAGTACTGAAATTGAATCAAAAAATATTTTTGTTTCATTTAATCCAAATGAACTTAATGAAAATGAAAAAGAAATAATGAAAATGTATTTAAATGAGGATGATAATTTAGAAATTAAAAAAATTTTTAATGATTTATATAATAATCAAAATATTATAAAAAAATATAAAAATGAAAATTTAAATAATAAGTATAATAAATTAAATGAAACACAATACAAAGAAATACTCTTAAATTATAATAAAGAAAAAGAAACAAATTTAAAAAATGAAATATTAATTAATCAAAAAGATAATGAAATAAACAAAATGAATGAAATAAATAAAAAACTTGAAAAAGAGAAAAATTATCTTTTAGAACAGTTAATTAAAATTACATTAGAAAATAAAATATTATTAACAAAAAATCAAACTAAAACTAATATTTTTAATAAACATTTAAATATAATGAAAGAAGATATAAAAAATTTTCCGGTTATATAAAAATAATAATATTATAATCATTTATATTTTTTAAATAATTATTAATATCAATTTAAGTTTATATTTATAATAATTTATTTTACTATATAGTAAATAATTAATTATTTTATATTATTAATAGATTTCAAAAAGATAAATTTCAAAAACATAATTAATAAATTAAATCATCAATTTACAATTCAATATAATACAAAATAGGAAATAAGAAATTATTAATGACCAAACATAAGATAATAACAAGACAATTGTTCATTAATATTTCCTTGAGTAATTCCAATAAATTTTGCTTTAGGATTAAAAATATTTTTTCTTCTTTGAAAAGTACAATCATTAGTATCATCAACAATTTGCATCATAGTTGATATTTCAATATTATTAATTGAAGAAATATCATAATGAAAATCTAATATTTTAATTTTATCTCCAATTTCACTTGTTTTAAAAATTATTACACTTTGTAAATAAGAAGGAGAAATACAATTTTCAGGACATGATGAAGGAAAAGGAACTTTTAAATCTTCAGACATTATTAAAGGATTTAATGGTATTTTTTCTTCTGCTTTTTTTTTAAGAAATTCAATACAATTATCAAAATTTTCTTTTCCTTTTTCTAATTTTAAATATTGATTATTGTTATCATTTTTTAAATATATTTTCCCATTTAATGATATTATATTATTTTTATATTTTTCAATTGTATTTATATATTCTAATGGTTTTGTTCTTGCAAAATTTATTTCTTTTAACATTTTATTTGAAGGAAAATCTTGTAAGTGAATTTCATTTGCTAAAGATGCTCTTCTTCCTCTTGTTTTAGTTTTATTTACTTTTTCATTTTGAATTGTCTTAACTTCCAAAATTGGACATTTTGAATTTGTCTTTAAATCATCTGCGTTTAATAATATATTACTTTTATATGATTCAATATTATTATTTTTACATACAACACAACCCATATTTAATTTTTTTTTTTAAAAATTTTGATTTTTTTATTATACATATAGGAAAAATTATGCATTTTTTGTATAATAATTAAAAATCTATGATTTTTTAATAATATAAATTTTAACTTTTTATATATTATGTTTTACAGTAAATAAAATGGTAAAATATGAATATATTTATTAATATATATATCATTTGTTTTAGAATAAATTAATAAATTGAAAAAAAACAATATAAATTTTAAATATATATTAAAAGTATATAAACAATGTCAAATAAAAAAAATTTTTCAACACTTCAAGAAGAAGAGTTAAAAACAGAAAACAGTATAGAAGTAAAAATAGAAGAAACAAATGCAAATTTAAAAAAAACAATTAATAAAAATAAATTTTATTCATATGAACTTAATGAATTTATTAAAACCATAAATTTAATATATGAAGTTTTATCACCTTGTTTACAAAAATATGGAAAAAAAATATTAATTTACTCTGTAACTCTTATTGTATCTTTTTGTTCAATTTTTTACTATTATAGATCATTAAGAGGATGTTCTCTTCCAGAACAAGAATGTATGAATAATGTAGGAGCACCATATTTTGTAGAAAGAACTTTTGAATGTATGAACAGTGCTTTTTGTTTATCCATAATAATATCATTTGTAATCAATAAATTATTACATAAATTCATACTTTTAATATTTGGTTTATTTTATTTAATTAATTTTTCAATTTTTACAGGTATGGATTTAAGAAATCATGGTACTTTTAATACTTTATTATATTTTATTTGTTGTCCTTTTTTTATATTAATTAATCAATTTTGGTTTTTTGCATATAGAAAAATAAAAGAAAAAAAATTTTTACCTTTAATAATATTAATTATTTCTATATTTTTACCTTTTATGTATATTACATATAGAGTTAAAAATGATTGTAATAATTGGGGATATGGATTAGATAATAAACATATTGAATATTCAAATATTAATGAAAATGCTTGTTATATAAAAAAACCAGAAAAATGTTGGAAAACACTTTTTAATAATAAATTAGATTTTTCTAAATTAACTTTTTATAAATGTAAAAAAAAATCATCAAACTTTAAAAAAACATTATTAAAATATAAAGGAAATGAATTTAAAGATACAGTTAATTTTGCTTATCCAATAACATCACATTTTTCAAAATCAGATTCAATTTTTGATACATTTATAAAAAAAAATATTGAAGGAATGTATGATTTAGATAAAGCAACAGAAGAAGATTTTAAAAAATATGGTAAACCAGAAGTAATTCTTCATTTTAATAAAGATAAAAGTGTAAATGTCGAAATGAAAATAGAACCAAATCAAACATTAATAAAATCTCGAGAAAAATTATATAAACAATCATTTCACAAATTTAAAAATATAATATTTATATATTTCGATGGTTTAGGAAGAGAACATTTCATGAGAAAAATGCCAAAAACAATAAAAATATTAGAAAAATATTATTGGGATAAAACAAAAACTTCAGAAACACAAAAACAAAAAGTAACTTCATATCAATTTTTAAAATATCAAAATTTTGCAGGATGGACAGATATAAATGTATTTCCAATGTTTTACGGAGTTCCCTATTTAACAAAAGGTAATCACATAATAAACTATTATAAAGATAATGGTTATATAACATGTCAATCAGTAAATTTATGTAGTAAAGAATTATTCCCAATATATAATTGGAATATAGATTATTTAAAATATGAAAATTATGATCATGAACATTTTGGTCTTTTCTGTGATCCAAATTTCCATTATCCAGAAGCACCTTTTAGTTCAATAAATGGACCATATTCAATAAGAAGAAAATGTATTTATGGTGATGATTCATTTAATTATATTATAAGATATGGATTAACATTTTTAAATGCTTATAAAAATGAACCAAAATTTCTTAAAATTGGTTTTAATGATGCACATGAATCAACAGGAGAGACTATTGGTTATATGGATGAATCAATTAGTAAATTTATTGAAAATGTTATTGATAATTATATGATTGATGAAAGCATTATTTTTATTGGAAGTGATCATGGGAATTCAATGCCTGATTTTAATTATATTATTCAAAGTGATGATGCTGAAATTGAGAGAACAATGGGAACTTTATTTTTAATTATTAGTAATGATGGTAAAGTTAATTGGAAAGAACTTGAAATTAATGAACAAAGAATGATTACTCCTTATGATATTCATTCTACTCTTTTAGATATTATTAATGTTTTTGAAATTGATAATATTCATAATGAAAAAGGATTGCCACTTGATCAAGAAATTGATGGTTTAATTAGGAATTGTGAATTTTATTATCCTGATTTTTATAAAGATAATAAAATTAGGGAAGGATGTGTTTGTATTAATTATAATAAATAATTATTTTGATATTTATATTATATTTATGTTATTATATTTATTGCTTTTTTTTTTAATTACATGTTTTTTAATTTTTTTTTTCAATATAAATTTATTTATTTTTACATTTCTAAAATAAGAATATTTAAATCATTTTTGTTAAAAAATGTTACAATGACAACATATAACTTTATTTTTTGGTTTTTTATTTAATTCATTATTTAGATTATAATATTTTTTATAACTTTCAATGACGACAATATCAAGTAATTTTTTTTTATTATTATTATCATCAGCAAAAGTTACTTTAACTTTTTTATTATTACCTTTTTTTATCTCATTTCCGAAAACATCTTTCCGAATATTATTTATATTTTTGATAGTAATAATTTCATGATTATTTATTACTTCATCATTATTTGAATTGTCTAAAATTTTTGTATTATCATTTAAAAGAGATAAGTCCTTATTATTATTCATATTAATTAATGAATTATTCTCAATAATAGGAAGTTTTTGATTTAAATTTTTTGCAAATGGTAAAACTAAAGGAGTTTGGATTTGATTTATTTTTGGCATAAAATATTTAAATTATTTTTATCATATTAACTTAACAAAAAAAAATTCAAAAAAACACATTATTTTTATTCTAAAAATTATAAAAAATCTGTTTTTATTAAATAAAAATTAAAAAAAAAATATAATAATCCCTCTAAAAAAAAAAAAATTAAAATCATGCATAAATTTTTTTAGATTCGTTAATTTTCTTTTTTTTCAGTGAATTTAAAGTACCAATTAAAAACAATTTAATAATAAATCCAAAAATATCAAGAATATAAACAAATTTCTTAACACCATTTTCTAAATCACCTTCAATCCCCGAAAAAAAATCTTTATATTCCAAAACAAACCAAATAATATCATAACCAAGAGAAGCTCCAATAGAAAAAATCATAGGTTCCAAATAATCAAGAGCTTCATTATTTTTATCATAAAAATAAAGAATAAGTACACCAAAAGAAATAAAAAAATTTAAAAAATCACTTCTTTCTAAAAGTGAAATAGTAGTAATAATAATATAAAGAAACATTAAAAATTGAGTTCTTTTATTCCAAGTAACTTTACCTCCTCCAGTAATAGCACTAGTAATTTTATCAGTAATTGAATCTCTTGGTCCTCCATAAGGTCTCTTTGCCCAAACTACACTTTTTCCTTTTCCCATTTTTTCAATTATATCATCACATTCTTTTAATTTATTCGAATCTAAATATTCATTAATTCTACCTGAGTAAATAATTCCAAATGGTTTTTCATTTAATTCAACTAAATTACTTGTTAATATCAAATTTTGTTCTAATATATCATGGTAATATTGATTTTTTTTTAATTGATCACTATAATATTTTTTTAATGAATATATGTATTGAAGTTTTAAATGAATTTTACCATTATTTTCATTTGAGTTGTCTAAATGTAAATCAAACCAATTTATTAATTTTTCTTGATTTTGAAGTGATGATAATTGAATTGTAAGATAACCTAATAATTTACTTCCCATAAATGTTTGATCAAATACTTCAATTTTTAATTCTGAATTTGGATTCTTTACTGAAAATTTAAAATTTTCATTCCATGCTGGATTATTTGTTGATGGTTTTACTAAAGATTGTAATGTTTGGCCATCAAAATTTAATACAACAAATGAATCACATTCACTTATTAATGATGATGGATTTAAATCTTTTGCTTCATATACTGAAATATATAAAAATGCATTTGATGTTAATCCATTACCTAATTCTTTTTCTTCTGATTTTGCTTTTTCGAGACTTTCTCTTTCTTGTTTCATTGAATCATCTAATTCTATTAAAATTCTATCAAGTTTTGCATTTTTTATTTTTAATTTTTCACTAAATGAAACGTAACTTTCTGCAAATTCATTTACTGTAATTACATTATCACTATTTTTATCTATTAGTTTATATACACTTTCTATATAGTCATCATCAAATGTTTCATTGCTTGGCTAATTTTATTATATATTAAAAAAATATATATTTTTACATTGTTTTTATTGAAAAAATCTTTAAGTTCTTCTTTTGTTAAAAATGAATCTTTGTTTTTATCAATTGATTGAAATTCATTTCTTAATTGTTCAATTTGCTTTCTAATTTCTTTTGCATGCTCACGAGACATATATTCATCTATACTAGTTCCATATCTTTCTTTTAAATTAACATCAACAGTATCTGAAACAAGTTCATTAGCAGTTTGTAAAGTATTTTTTCTTTGAATACTCATTCCTAAATTAATACTTGAAAAATAATATATAAAAAAATAAAATATAATAATTTTAAAAAAAATTCAAAAAAAAAAATAATTTAAACCTAAAAAAAATAACATAAATAATATATTAAAATCAATAATAAAACAAATTAAAAAAAATCAAAAAAATAATATATTAAAAATGACACTCGAATTTTATTCAAATGATCTTTTCGAATTACTATCAAGAATGCGTCAAAAATTATTAGAACTAGGAGCAAACACAATAGCAACATTACCAAAAATTTTCAAATCAAAACCATCATTTGACAATCATGCAGAAGTAAGTGTCCAAGATTTTTTCGAAGGATTACAAACATATGGTCTTCCAATAATAAAAGAAGAAGCAGTACTCTTATGTAGATATTTTGATGAATCAGGAACAGAAAGAATAAATTTTGAAAAATTTCTTTATGCTTTAAGAGGAAAACCAAATTTAGAAAGACAACAAACTATTGATTATGTTTATAGTAAATTTGATAAGAATCATGTTGGTTATGC
>JAEEGK010021272.1_pt1 | contig 13712 bp, 11 predicted proteins | sample 8958771 | NCBI WGS metagenome assembly JAEEGK01 (sample SAMN16246547, study PRJNA631951) | gut metagenome | biome: gut microbiome; feature: rumen; material: SC-attached | host: Bos | place: Iran: Karaj | collected 2018-10 | reverse complement strand
ACATATAATTATAGAATTTCAAATGTAAAAGAAGAAAATAAAAATTGCATTTGTATTGAAAATTTAAAATATTTTATTTTTATTTCATTAACATTTTTTAATGTTAAAACAAATAAATAAAAACAAAATTTAGTTTTTAAAAAAAATTTTTTAATATATTAAATGGCAAGTATAAAAAATCCAATGAACGAAAATGTAGATTTAAAGCTTTTGGAAGAAGAATTAAAATCATTTTTATCTCAAAAAGAAGAATATAATATAGAAAATGGACAATATTTGATTAATACTTTATCATCAAATATATCTAAAATATTAAATTTATATTATTCAAAAAAATTTTTAATAATTCCTACATTTTTTACAATCGGAAATGAAGAAGAAATACAATATTATTTTAATTGTTCAAATTTCGGTGAAAAAGAAGATACAATTTATAAAATTAAAATTTATCCTAGTAAATCAAAATTAAAACAAGAGATTCGTGAAAAAAATCTTTTATCTTTTGAATTTAAAGGTGATTATTATGTTTTTATTACTATTATTTGTTTTAATTAAAGATATTGATATTATATTAAAATTATAAAAAACGTTTAATTTATTTAAAATTTTTTCATTTTATTCTTTTATTTTTACTTTTTTTTCTTGTTTCATTTTTTTTATCATTGTTTCAATTATATAAATAAATAATAAATTAATGTCAATGAAAGAAGAAAATGAAATGTCAAATTTAAATAAAGAAAAAGAAGAAAAAGAAAGTGTAAATGAAGAAAAAGAAGAAGAAAAAAATAATTTAATTCAAAATAAGTTAAATGAAAAATCAGAAAATGAAAATATTAATAATGTTAAAAAAGAAAATGGAATTAAAATAGAAGATATTCAGTAATATATTATAATATAATTAATATAGAAAATTAACAGATTCAAGTTTTCAAAATTTAACAATATTAAATAATATTAATAATAGAACTTTAAATGAAATAGAAAAAGAAATAAAAAAATGTGGAAATTTAATTTCAAATGAATCGAAAAATTTAATTGATTTAATGAATAAAAATAAAAAAGAAAAATATTCAGAAACAAAGAATTTAAATATTAAAAGAATAAATTTATTAAAAAAAAAGAAAAATGAATTAGAAAATAAAATAAATCAATTACATAATAATGAAGAAATATTAATTAATGAATCTTATTTAAATATTAATCAAAGTGAAGTTGATAATAATATTAGAAAATCAAATATTGAGAAAATGAAAAAAAAAGAAAAAAATTTATTAAATAAAATAGATGAATTAACAGTTCAAATTGATTTGATTTTAAAAGAAGAAAAAATAAATAATAAAAAAAATGGAATGAAAGATTTTTTAGATAAATATGAAAAAGAAAAAGAAGGAATTAAATATCAAAAAAATTTAAGTTCTATTATTCAAAATAGTTATTTTTCAAGACAAAAAAGATTAGAAGAATTAGAAAATTCTAAAAAAAAATATATTGAAAAAATAAATAAAATTGAAGAAGATGAAAAAGAAAAGAAAATAAAATATTTTATTGAACAAAGAGAAAAAGAAAAAAATTTAATTAGAAAAAGATTAAAAAATTATAATGAAAAATATAATAAATTAGATTATTTAATTAATCCTTCAAATTCTTTAAATAAAGAAAATTATTTATATAATAAAATGAAAAAAAATTTTGAAAAAGAAGAAAATGATTTTTCAAAAAAATCGATTTCTGAAAGAAAAAAAAAAATGAATTCAGCAATTGAAAATTTAGAAGAACATAAAAAAAAATTTAATGAAAAATTATTAAATATAAAAAAAGAACAAAATGAAAAATCTGAAAATATGAAAAAATTATGGAAAAATAGATCACAAATTATTTCTCAATATAAAAGTCCTTTTTTTAAAAATATTAAAGATGAAGAAAATAAAATTAAAGAAAATTTTTTTAATGAAATAATACAAAAAAAATTGAATTATAAACAAATGAAAATTTATTCAAAAAAAAAAATTCCAGAAATAAAAATAATAAAGAAGGAAAATGAAGAAAAAAAAATAAACAATAAAAATAAAAAAAATTCATACGAAGAAAATAAAAAAAAAAATATAACAATAAAAAATAAATTAAATCATTCTTATTATTCAAATAATATAGAGTTAAATACAAGTTTAAAAATAAAAGAAATTTTAAATGAAAAACCAAAAAAAAAAAAAATTCCAATGATGTTAAATTTATCAAAAAAAAAAAATATTTTAGATTTATCTCAATCAAATATAAATTATTTAAATGATTTAAGAGAAAAAAAAATCATTTATTCTAAAAATGTAAATATTAAAAAATTAGGAAATGTAAAAGAAGTGGATTTTGAAAATTTAAGAAAATTAAAATTTAATCTTGACAATATTAATTTACAAACAAAAAATGAAAAAGAATTAATTAAAATTAAAGGAGGATATAATAATAATCCTAATGCTGCTTATAAAATTAATAATTTAGAAATTGATTCTATTAAAAATAAAATGGAAATTATGTATATGCTTAAAAAACAATATTAGAAAATCTATTTTTTTAAATATATTTATAATGCATTTTTATTTTTGTTTATATTTTTTTTTTAGAACAATTACTATTTTTATTTAATATTAAATATAATATAAATCAGATTCTTTTTTGTGAATATTAAATTATATTATTTAATATATTTATTTAATGTTTTTCTTCATAAATATTAAAATATTTAAATATATCATATAAAATTTCTTTTTCATTTAATAATTTATCTAAAATAACATATAAAATCCTCATAAAAAGAATAATAAATGAAAGAGAACAAATAGAAATATAAATTATAAATTTAATTTTATATTTTAAACTTTCTTGATAATAAGATCTTTGATTATATTTAGTATCACCTAAAATAAAATCTAATTTAAATTTCCCAGTTAATAAAATATAATAATTATATATTGTTATACCTAAACTTAATAAAGAAATCAATTTAGAATGTGTAATTAAAGCTGAAATAGATAATAAAGTAGAAATTACAATTTCACAATAAAAATATTTTTTATTATTATCATTTATTTGTTCATATTTTCCTTCTTTAATATATAATGAATCAATATTTGTAAACTAAAGAAAAATAAAATTTAAATATTTATTTACTATTTGAATTGAAATTGCTACAAGAGAAAAACTTAAAATTGCATGTAAACAAGCAAAAAAAAACATTTTAAATAAAAATTATATATAATAATATTTAATAATAATAATTAAAAATAAAAAAATATTTCAATGATTTATTATAAATAAATTATTTATTTCAAAATGATTAATGATTATTATTAAATATATAATTTTTCTAATTCTAAATCATCAATTCTATTAGAAAAAATAACTTTAAGATTTTGATTAAAATTAACTTTTCTTAAATCTTCTTTAGAAAGAAATTGTCCTTTTTTTAAATTATCATAAATTCTTTTTTGATTTCTTTCTTTTAATTTAGTTTGAATAATATTAGAATATTCATTTAATTGTGGTAAATCAAGATTAATAGTATTAAGTATTTTTTTTTTATCATTAACAATATTATTTTTAGAAATTAATTTATTTACTTCTTGAGTAACAACTTTTCTTGTATCAAACATTTCATCATTATTTATCTTTTGTTCAGTAATATTATTATTTAAAAATAAATTACTATTTCTTTTATAAGGATTATGAAAATAATTATTATATTTTTTTAAATCCATTTTCTCATCATCAACTTGAATTTTTTTTTTTAAATTTATTGGATTTACATTTATTTTTTTATATTTTAACATTTTTAATCTTTCTAAACTAAAAAAAATTTTTTGTTTTTTTTTTTTTATTTCCTCACCTGATTCATTTGGAATTAAATTTTTAACAAGATTAATATTTTGATAATAATTATTTAATTGATTAGAAATATATTTTTCATCTTCTGATAAAATATTATCTAAATATTGAGAATCTAATTTAAATTGTTCATAAGAATAATTAGATAATAATTTTTTTTTTTCTAAATCACAACTTAAATTTTTCTTTTTTTTTATAATTTGTTCTGTTAATTTATTTTTATATTTTTTTTCTGTTTCTCCTATATTTCCTTCTACTTGTTTTAATTTAATTAAATTTATTGTTTTTCTTGATTCTAAACCATCTTTTAATAATTTTTTTAATTTTTCTCTTTCATTTTCTATTTTAATTTCTGAATATAATTTATTTGAAAATATTGAATTATAAAAAGGTAAATTTGTACTTGATAATAAATTTATTGTTGATTTTATTTCTCTTCCATTTTTAACTTCTTTATATAATGTTCTTGATGAATTTATTATTTTTGAAAAATCTTTAGATGCTGTATTTTCAAAATCTCTTAAATAACGATTTATTGTTATTTTATCAAAGTATTTTTTTAAATATTTTTTACTTTGATTTATGTATTCTGGAATTATTTCATTTATTCTATTTTTTTTCATTTTTTTATATTTTTTAATTTTTTTCTTTAAATTTTTTAAGAGAATATAATAAATTTTTTATGATCAATTTAAATGTTGAAAAAAATAAGAATTTAATTCAGAAATATGATTTTTTCAAGAATGATTATTTAAATTTTATTACTTTAAAATATGATAATGAAGGTAATTTTTGGAATGAAAATGAAAGAAAACAAATAATAAGAAAATATATTTTAACTCATAAATCATTTAGAAATATAGAATTTATTACAAATGAAGAAATAGAAAAAAGATATCATTTTAAAAAAACAATAAAAAAAGACATTTTTTATCAATTTAAAGAAACATATAAAAATATTCCAAATTATATAAATCATTTTCAAGTAAGAAAAAATTTAGAAATAATAAATAATAATTTAATATATTGTAAAAAATATGGAATAGAAATATTTGATATAATATCAAAAAGAAATCAAAGTTTATTAAATTATAATGAAGAAGAATCAAATAAAATAATTTGTTTTACAACTAAATTATTAAATAATAACTTTTATGTTTGTATAGGAAAAATAAATTCATTATGTGAATTATATGAAATAAAGTATGAAGATTATATAAAATGTAGAAATTTAAAAATAACATTTTTACACCAGATTACAAAATAATACTAAAATTAAATGAAATAAATAATCAAGAAGAAAGTATAAATTATTTGAAATTTTTACCAGAAAATAAATTATTAAGAACAGGAAATGATTCATATATAAAAATATATGATTTAAATAAAAATAATAAAATAACATATGAATTAAAAAGTGAAAATCCAATAAATCATTGTGATATAAATAATAATATATTAATTTCAGTTGGTGATGAAATAAATATAAATATATTTGATATGAGAGAAAAAAAAATTTTATATAAATTAAATGAACATTATGATTATGGAATTGTTATTAAATTTAATGAATATAATAATAATTATTTTGCTTCTGGAAATCAAGATTTAAGTTGTAAAATTTGGGATATTAGATTTTTAAAAAAAAGTATTTATACTTTATTTGGTAATTACGAATGTATTGGAGATTTAATTTGGATGAAAAATAATAATATTTGTTTTATGGAAAATTCCTTTTTTGGACATGTCTTTAATTATAATTTAAATTGTATTCAAAATTTTCAATATTTAGGATTTTTTAATGGAATTCAATATTTACATTCTAAAGATTCTTTCTTTTTTAATGTTCAAAATGAAAATAATGGAGATATTGTTTGTTTTGAAAGTATTAAAGGGAAAAATTGTTTAAATAATTTTTTTTAGGATAAAAAATTTATTTATAGAATTTAATAAAATTTTATAAAAAAAAATTATTTATATTCATAAGAAAAAAATTTTGCTTTTTTAATTTACAAATTTTTTAAAGTTTGTTTTTAAGACTTTTTGACTTGTGGAATTATTATTACTATATAAATTTGAATTAATATTTATTTTATCTTGAGAAACATTAGAAGAAGAAAATTTTTGAAATTTAGGTAAATAAATTTTTTTTTTAATCACAAATTTATTCCAAATATTTTCAAAGTTAGAAATTTGTTTTTTAGAATTTTGTTTCTTATTATTCATTGTATAAGTATATAAATTATATTTATTTGAATGAGTAATATTTGTGGTTGATTGACGTGAAAAAATATCTTTTTTAGAAAAATAATTTTTTTTTTTTTCAAAACTTTTATTTTTATACTTTTGAAAAGTATGATTATCTAATTTATTAATAAATTTATTTTTAGAAAAATCAATTTTTTCTAAAGAAACATTTTTTTTAAGAAAATGTTTTTCATTATTAATTAAATTAATACAAGAATTAATTTGGTCAAAAGTTTTATTAAAAGAATATTGAATTAAAAGTTTATTATTATTTAAATTCTTTAAAGTTATTTCATCTGAAGAAGTACTTATTGAAGAATTTCTATGATATTTTTTTATTTGAGGAGATTTTGAATTTAAAGTTAAATTTGAAGAAAAAGAAATAAATTTTTTTTTTTTATTTTTTATAATTTGATTTTTTAAAGGTGATTGACTATTATTTTTAAATTTATTTATTATTTTTTTTAATCCTTTTTTATTTAATAAATTAACTTTTTCTTCTTTTTTTTCTATATTTTTTCCTATAAAATTCTTTATTTGTATAATTACTTCTTTTGCTAAATTAATATCATTAATTAAATTATTAAAATTATATTTTTTTATTAAATTTAATTTCTCACTTACATAAATTAAAATTACTATACTTAAAGAACAAGATTTATAAAAAATATAATCATTAGAATTTATTATTAATTTTTCTAAAATTCGAAAAGACTCTTTTTTTAAATCTTCATTATGAAATAAATTAAAAAATAAATTTAAATAATCATAAATTGTATAATATATTATTTCATAATTTAAAATTTGTAAACATTTAATTTCTATTTTTCTTAATTTTTCAATTGAATAACAATTATTTGAAAAAATGTTATTTGATATTTCTTTTAAATTTGGTATTTCTATTAAATTCTCATTAAATTTAATTGATAAAAATAAACTTCCTAAAATTATTTCTTCATTTCTTAAATAATGAAAATTTTGTTTTTTTAAAAAAATATAATCCATCAAAAATATTGATAAGTAAAAAGAAGAATTTTTAAATTTATATTTTTTTATAAAATCTTTTATTTTTTTAATGTAATTTTTCCTTTTTTCAAAAATATATTTTACATTTATATAATTTTTTTTTATTATTTCAAAAGTTTTATTTGAAGATTTTATCATTGTTTTAAACAGAATTTCAAAAGGAATTTTATTTATTAAAATTTTTTCACGTTTGTTTTTTTTTGAAAAGTTTTTTTCAAGTTTAAATTTTGAATTATATAAATTATTGAAATTAGGATAATTATTTCTAAAGGAAAATTGATTTGAAATTCTTTTTTTAATCAACATTTACTTTTTCTAATTTAAATTTATATTTAATACTTTTTAAAAAAATTTAAATGCTATTTATACTTTAAATTTAAATAAATAAAAATACTTCATAAATATTTATAATATCTTTTTTAACTTTAATATTTAAAAAAATATATTTTAAATAAAAAAAATATAATTAATTAAATTAATTTATCATTATAAAATTGATTCAAACAATAATTTTTATCTTTATTATTAGCAAAAGTAATTTTTTTTCTTTCATATTTTTGGTCGAAAAAATCAATAATTTCATATTTTCTTTTTAAATTTTTTAAAATTTGATTTTTATTTTGAATTTTCTTTTTAGGAATAATATCATTATTTTGAAATAAAATTTTTCCTCTTTTTTTATTTAAAGAAATAGAAATATTTTTATTTATTAAATTTAAATTACATAATTCTTTATTTCTTATTGTTTTATCATCAAAAATTTTTGTTTTCCACATTAAAGTATTTTCAAAATGAGGAAAAATTGCAATGTCTTCTATAAAATTAATTTTATTCAAAAATGATTTATAAAAATTAATTTCTTCTTTTTCACAAGAACCATTAAAATCTTTTTTTAAAACATCACTTATTTTTTTATTTAAATAATAATCTTTTATATCATAATTATTTATTTCATCTTTTTCTTCTTCTTCTAAATTTATATTATTTATACATTTTGAATTATTTCTTTTTGAACTTTTTTTTCTAAGAGAAAATGTTTTAGTTATTAATTTTATTGATTTATTTTTTTTTTCACTTAAACTTTTAAATTTTTCTTCTTTTTCTTTTAAAGTTTCTTTTAATAATTTAGGTTTAAAAATTTTTTTTGGAAATGTTTTTTTTGGATGAAAAGTAAAAAATTCATTATTTACTAAATTTGAATTTTTCATTGTTTGAAAACTTGATGAATTATAATTTAATGTATTTTTAATTTTTTTTTTTAAAGTTAAATTAGGTAATTTCAATTGACTATTATTTTTATTTATATCTGAAATAGAATAATTTGAATCTGATAATATTGAATATGTTTGTAAAATATCTTTTTTTGAATTTGAATAAGAATTTAAAAATTTATTTTTATTAAATTGAGATTTAAAAAGATTTTCTTCAAATTTTTTTCTCATATTTTCTTTTGTTTTTTTATGAAGAAAAAAGATTCTTCTCATATTTTATTTTATATATTATTTTTATTATTTAATTATAATAATAATATAATTCCTTAAAATAAAATTTATTTTAAAATTAAAAATAATTATTTAAATTATCTTTTATTAATAAAAATAAATAAATTAATGTTTACTGGGAAAAAATTTTTATTTATAAAATTTGGAGTAGACTTTAATGGAAAAAGAATAAATATATTTAAAGACTTAACAAAAAAATTTGGAGGAGAAATTTTTGAAGAAGAAAATTTATATGATAATAATTTACCTGATTTTTTAATAACTTCTCCAAAAAATTTAGATTTAATATTTGAATTGTCTAAAAAATTAAATAATGAAAGTTTAAAAAAAATAAAAAAAATTTCATTAAATTATGAATGGTTTTCTTATTGTATAAGAGAAAAAATATTTATTGAATATTCTTCTTATATAATAAAATTTAATGATTCAATGTCAAAAAAAAAAGATAATTTAATTAAAGAATTTTTCCCAAGGAATAAATTTAGTTTATCTCAAGAAATTACAAATAAAATATTAATATCAAATTTAAATATTATAAAAGAAGAAAATGAAGAAAAAAAAGAAAATGAAATTTTATTTGATAAAATAAAAAATGACATAATAAATAATAAAATAAATGACAATGAAAGTGAAGAAGAAACGAATTTTTCAGAAGAAGAAAAAGAAAAAATTCATAAAAAAAATTCATTAAGTGAAGAAAAAAAAATAGAGAAAAATAAGAAATTAAATAATATAAAAAATTCATTTGCATTTTTATCAAAAAAAGAAAAAAATTTAAATGAAGAAATAACAAATGAATTAGAAAAAATTTTAGAATTTCATAATAATGAAGGAAATATATTTAATGCATTAGCATATAGAAGAGCAATAAATATAATAAAAAAACATGGAAAAAAAATAGAACATATAAATGACATTCCCAAAAAAAAAGGAATAGGAACAAAAATAAAGGAAAAAATAAAAGAAATTATATTAACTGGAAAATGTAAAAAAAGTGAATATGTATCAAAAGATAAAAAAAATAAAAGTATAAATATTTTAAGTAAAGTTTATGGAGTAGGCATTAAACAAGCAAATTTATTTTATCAAAAAGGAATAAGAACAATAGAAGATTTACAAAAAATATCAAATGAATTACCATTAAATATTCAAAAAGGATTAAAATATTATAATGATATAATAAAGAAAATTCCAAGAGAAGAAATAGATGAAATTTATAATTTAATAAAAGAAGAATTGTATAAAATTTTACCTGAAAAAATTATTAAAATTGAAGTTTGTGGTTCTTATAGAAGATTAAAGAAATTTTGTGGTGATATTGATATTTTAATTACTAGAATTGATGATGGATTAATTGATAATATATTAAATGATTTAATTAATAAATTAATTGAAAAAAAAATTATTGTTGATACTTTAAGTTTAAGTGATAATTCAAAAGGAGAAAATCAATGTTATATTTTTATGGGAATTTATAAATGGAAAAGTAATATTTTTAGAAGAATTGATATTAAAGTTTATCAAAAAAATTTATTTCCTTTTGCTCTTTTATATTTTACTGGAAGTGCTTTTTTTAATAGAAGTATGAGATTATTTGCAAAACACAAAGGATTTCATTTAAGTGATAAAGAATTAAGTTTAAGAAAAAGTGGAGTTAAGATTATTTGTAATGAGGAAAAAGATATTTTTGAGAAATTAGGTATTGAATATAAGGAACCTTGGGAAAGAGATATTTAAATTAATTTATTTTAGGTGTATATATATATATTTTTTTTATGATTAAATTTTTATTGTGTCAATTAATTGTATAAATGTCATTTAAACAATCATAAAAAAATATTGAACTTTAAATAGAAAATAATTTATATAAACAAAAAAAGTCAAAAAAAATAAACTATAAATATTATAATATCAAAATCAAAATTTATATAAATTTATTAATTATTTGTTCAATTTGATATAGAAATTGAAATTGAAATTTTAAAGAAAAAAATCTTAAAGAACTAATAAAAATACAAAAAATAAAAGGAGTAATTAAATTAAAAATAAAAGTTTCTAAACTCGCTAAAGCCCAAAATTTTTGTGAATTATAATAAACAGCACAAAAAGCATTTGAATAATACCAAAAGAATAAAAATAATATAAATGTAACTAAATAAAAAATAATTAATTTTGTTTTAAGATATTTAAATTCTCTTTGAATTATTAAATTAAAATCTTCTTTTGAATAATTTCTTGATAAAATATTTTTAAATTCATTTTTTGAATTTGATAATTTAACTAAGAAAAAATTGATTAGAATTGATACTAAAAAAGAATAAATTGATTTTGGTAAATTTGAAAAAAAATTTAATACTCCATTATTATAATATAAATCACTTATATATTTATCAGTATAAAATAAAGCATTTAATGTAAATTCTAATCCAAAAGAGAATATTAAAAAATATATTTTTATTATTCTTAATTCTAAATAAGATTCTAAAAAAAATGTATTTAAAATTATATGTTGAAGTTCTAAATAATTCCAATATATTTTTATAAATGTTCTTTTATCTTTTTTTAAACTTTCTTCATATGAAAAATCTAAGAAATCTTCAATTGAATAATTTTCAGTTTTACTTTTTTTTTTTTCTTTTCTTTTTTTATTTATATCATTATCTTTTAACATTACAACATCGGAATATATAGAATTATTTTTAGAATGTAGATATTTATTTATTGAATTTGAAGAATTTACATTTAATTTTATTGGAGTTGAAATTTTCATTATATTTTTATTATATTTTTCTTCAATATTACTTTTTTCACTTTGAATATTATTTTGATTTAAAATAATAAAATTTTCTCTTGTTTGACTATAAATATTATCAATATGATTATTTGAATTATTATTATGATTTTCTAAATTATTATTTTCTGTATGATTACTTTCTAAATAATCATTTTCTGTATTATTATTATTAGTTTTATTATTTTCTAACTTATTATCACTCAAATTTATTTTTTCTGTTATTTGAAAATCTTCATTTGATTCTGTATTTGAACTTGATAAAATTTTAGGAGGATTATTTTTTGGTATAAATAATTTCATATATTTTTTTATTGGTTTATTCCCTATTTTACAATAAAAAATAAATAATATTATTTCTATGAAAATAAAAGAACTAATAATCCAAAATCCATAATTTTTAAATATATATTTCTTATTAAATATTAATTTTGTACATTTAACAACTTGAATATTTGAATTAAATAAATTATCTTTAAAAACATTTTTAACATTATTAACATTTAATTTAATATCATGATCAAAAGTACTATCTTTTAAACTTTTTTTATTTTTAGTTTCACAATTACATTTAACAATTAAATTATCATAATCAATTCCTTCATAATTACAATTCTCATTACATAAAGAAATATTAGGATAATAATTTTTTCTTCTGTCTTTTAAAGTAACATCAGTATTATTTTGACTTGAAAATCTTGTACAAATATTATTATAAAATTCATCTTCTGCATTAAATATATCATAACCTAAATTATTTAATTCTATTAATTCATTTAAATTTATTAAATTTAAATTTACGATTGGAGAATATATTTTTATTGATTTTTCTTCACATATTGATATATTTAATTCATTTCCATTATAATCATATATAAAATAATCTACTTTATTTGTTATTAAATTTGGATTTTTTGAATCAATTTTCATTATTATTATTTCAGTTATATTATAATATTCTTTTAATTTACTTTTACATTCATTGAAATCAATATAAGAAATTTTTTCTTCATTACTTTTTTTCTTTGTTTCTTCCTCAATATTAATATCATATATTTGAATATAAAAATCATCTTTTTTAATTATATATTCAGGATCATTAAAATATAAAAGTAAATCATCAATATAATAATTTAAATTATTTAATTCAATATTATTAAAATCAAATTGATTATAACAAGTTTTATCTTCATAATTAATAATAGTATTTTCAGGACATTGATTTAAGCATTTTTTATTTTTAATATCTTTAAAAAAATTTTGAGGACAAGAATAATAACAAAAACCATTATATTCATATAAATATTTAGGACAAGTTCTAACACAATTATTATTATCATCTAAAAAAAAAGAATTTAAACAAGAATTACACTTTTGATTATTTATTGAAGTTCCTTCTTCAAAACAAGTTAAGCAATTATATTTACAAGGGTAAATAATATTATTTTTAATATAATAACCTTCATTTAAGAAAGTTTCATCATAACAATTATTAGAATTATTTAAAAAGTAAAAATTATTTTTACAAGAAATGCAATTATGACTTTTTGTATTTTCATCATAAATTCCAGAACAACTATTACAAGAAAAATAACATCCGACAAAAAATTTAATTTTATCATTTTCTCTTATTGCTAAATAATGATTTTCAGACGCATAGGTTTCATTTATACAATTTGTTGTATTTCTTATTAAATAATAATTGTCTATACAATTTCTACAATTCATTTCATTTTTTTCTTCTATATAATCTCCTATACATCCTTTACATAAATTGTAACATGGTTTATATTTTCCTTCTGTTGTGTTGTAATAATAATCATATTGAAGATTACGAATTTTTATTAAAGTTTTTAAGGTTTGGATAAGTTCAAAAAGGAAAATCTGGAAGAATAGCATTTTTTTTTGGGAAAAAATAATAAGAAAATTTAATAAAGTTTAATTTATTTTTATAATAGTAGAAAAATTTATTTAAAAATTTTATTTTAATTTAAATATAATTTACTAATAATTATTTTTCTTTTTCTTTTTTTTTATTTTTTCTTTTTCTTTTTCTTTTTTTAATTTTTCTAATTTTTTTTGTTCTTTTTATTTTCTATATTCTTCTTTTTTATCTTCTTTATTCTTTTTTTTTTTTTCTTTTCTATTTTTTTTTTTTTTTTTTTTTTTTTTTTTTTCTATTTTCTTTTTTTTTTTTTTTTTTTTTTTTTTTTTTTTAGTTTTGATTATATTTTTTTTTTTTTTTTTTTTTTTATTATTTTTTTTTTTTT
>JAEEGK010021270.1_pt1 | contig 13712 bp, 7 predicted proteins | sample 8958771 | NCBI WGS metagenome assembly JAEEGK01 (sample SAMN16246547, study PRJNA631951) | gut metagenome | biome: gut microbiome; feature: rumen; material: SC-attached | host: Bos | place: Iran: Karaj | collected 2018-10 | reverse complement strand
TTTACCCCGACCGCTTCTACGGCACCCTCAAGAGCGAGGTGAACCGTATCTGGGCCAAAGGCCACGTCATCATCTTCGACGTGGACGTCAAGGGCGGCGTGTCGCTCAAGAAATACTTCGGAGACGCAGCCCTCTCGGTCTTCATCCAGGCTCCCTCGGTGGAGGAACTGCGCAAACGGCTCATCGGCCGCGCCACGGACCCCATGGACGCCATCGAGACACGTGTAGCCAAGGCCGCCGAGGAAATGACCTACGCCCCCAAGTTCGACCGCGTCCTCATCAACGACGACCTTGAAACCGCCTATCGGGAGGCCGAGAATCTGGTAGATACATTCTTAAACAACTAATATGAAACGAATCCTTCTTGCAGTTTCGCTACTGACCGCCGTGGTCAGCGGCGCATTTGCTGCACCCCGTGAGGAAGCGCGCCTTCTGCGTTTCCCCGCCACCAATGGAAAAGAAATCGTCTTCTCCTATGCCGGAGACCTCTGGACCGTTCCCGTCGAGGGCGGCGAGGCCCGCCGGCTCACTTCCCACATCGGCTATGAAGGCTTTGCCCACTACTCCCCCGACGGACAGACCATCGCCTTCACGGCCGAATACGACGGCAACCGCGAGGTGTACCGCATTCCCGCCACCGGCGGCGAACCCGTTCGCCTCACCTACACCGGCACCAATCCCCGTGACGACATGGGAGACCGCATGGGTCCCAACAACATGGTCATGGCCTGGACGCCCGACGGCAGCGGCATCGTGTACCGCAACCGCACCGAGGACGGATTCAGCGGCATGCTGTGGACCATATCGGCCCAGGGCGGCATGCCCACCCGCATTCCCCTTCCGGAAGGCGGTTTCTGCTGCTACTCCCCGGACGGCAGCAAGCTGGCCTACAACCGCGTGATGCGTGAGTTCCGCACCTGGAAATACTACCGCGGCGGCATGGCGGACGACATCTGGGTATATGACCCCGCCGCCCAGAAGGTGACCAACGTCTCCAACAACGACGCCCAGGACATCTTCCCCATGTGGGTGGGCAAGGAGATATTCTACGCCAGCGACCGCGACATGATCATGAACCTGTTCGCCTACAATACGGAGACCGGCACCACCCGCAAAGTCACGAACTTCACCGAGTACGACGTCAAGTTCCCCTCCACCGACGGCAAGACCATTGTCTTCGAAAACGGCGGCTGGCTCTACCGCCTGGACCCCGCCACGTCCGTCTGCAACAAGGTACCCGTCTATATCGGGGCCGATGATATCTATGGCCGGAGCGTCCGCCGCACCATCGGCACCGACGTCATCACTGCTTTCAGCCCCGCCCCCGACGGCTCCCGCATAGTCATCTCCGCCCGCGGCGAGATCTTTGACGTGCCCGTGGGCGTGGGCGTAACCCGCAACCTCTCCCGCAGTTCCGACTCCAACGACCGTGACGCCGAATGGAGTCCCAACGGCCGGTGGATCGCCTGGATCGGCGACGCTACCGGAGAAACCGAGATCTATCTCTTCGACGTCAAGGCCGGCTCTTTCAAACAGCTCACCAGCGGTGCCGACACCTACATCCGCGACATCCAGTGGGCCCCCGACAGCAAGCACATCTACTTCACCGACCGCAAGAACCGCTTCGTGGAAGTGGATCCCGTAAGCGGCGCCACGAAGGTAATCATGCAGAACCCCGACGCAGAGTTCCGTGAGGTGAACATCTCCCCCGACAGCGAATGGATTACCTACACGAGGCCTGCCGCCAACGAGTTTGACATCGTCTATCTCCGTAACCTTTCAACGGGAGTCGAGTACCCTGTCACCGACCGCTGGTACAACAGCGACACCCCCACCTTCAGCGCCGACGGCAAATACCTCATCTTCTCCAGCGACCGCGACCTGAGTCCCGTCTATAGCTACATCGAATGGAACTACGCCTATCAGGAGATGAGGGGCACCTATATGGCGCTGCTCAAGAAAGACACCCCCTCCCCGCTCATCGCTTCCGACAAGGTGGTGAAGATGGAGGAAGAGGCCGCTCCCGAAAAGAAGGCCGACAAGAAGAAGGCCGATAAGAAAAAACCCGCCCCGAAGGTATTTTCCGTGGATCCGGAGGGTATCGGCGAGCGCATTGTCAAGATCCCTTCCGTGAAGGGATACATGTTCTACAGCGACGGCGACAAACTCTGGTATGTTGGTCGCGGCGGCACCCGCGTGTATGACTTCGCCACCGGCGAGGACAGCGACTGCTCCGACGCCACCATGCTCGCCATCGCAGGCACCAAGACGGCCGTCTGGTACAAGGAGGACGAGCTTTTCATCGCACCCATCGGCCCGAAAGCCAGTCTCAGCGACAAGGCGGACCTTTCCCGCATGGTCACCACCATCGACTACTCCCAGGAGTGGGCCCAGCTCTTCGACGAAGTATGGCGCGCCTTCCGTGACGGTTATTACCTGGAGAACATGCACGGACGCGACTGGAAGGCCGTCAAGGCCAAATACGAGGTGCTCATTCCCTATGCCAAGACGCGGCTGGACGTGAACTATATCATCGGCGAGATGATCGGCGAGGTCGCTTCCGGCCACTGCTACGTCTCTCCCGGCGAGTATCCCAAGGCGCCCAAGGTGGACATGGGTCTGCTGGGCGCCGAGTTCTCCAAGGTGGAGGGCGGCTTCCGTATCGACAAGATCATGGAGGGCGCCACTTATCGGCCCGAACTGCGTTCCCCGCTCACCGAGCCCGGCCTGGGCGTGAAGGAGGGCGACGTGGTCACCGCGATTGACGGGGTTTCCCTGGCCGATGTCTCCAACATCTACGAGCAGCTCGTCGGCAAGGCCGGCGTCCTGACGGAACTCACCGTGGGCGGCCGCAAGATCGTGGTGAAGCCCATTGCCGACGAAGGTCCGCTGCAGCACTACGCCTGGGTCCAGAAGAACATCCGCACGGTAGAGAAGCTCTCCGGCGGCCGCGTGGGCTACATCTACATCCCCGACATGGGTCCCGAGGGCCTGAACGAATGGGCCCGTTACTACTATCCCCAGCTGGACAAGGAGGCCCTCATCATCGACGACCGTGCCAACGGCGGCGGAAACATCTCCCCGATGCTCATCGAACGGCTGCAGCGCAAGGTGTACCGCATGACCATGCGCCGGGGTTCCGAACATGTGGGCACTATTCCGGAAGGCACGCACACCGGCCCGAAGGTACTCCTCATCAACAAGTATTCTGCCTCCGACGGAGACCTCTTCCCCTGGAGCTTCAAGGCCAACAAGCTGGGGACCGTCATCGGCACCCGCACCTGGGGCGGCATCGTGGGCATCAGCGGCTCCCTGCCTTATGTGGACGGCACCGACGTCCGCGTCCCCTTCTTCACCAACTATGACGCCGCTACGGGTCAGTGGATCGTGGAAAATCACGGCGTGGATCCGGACATCCTTCTGGACAACGATCCTATCCTGGAAGAAAGCGGCGTGGACCAGCAGCTGGAGAAGGCCGTGGAAGTGGCTCTCGAGCAGCTCAAGGATCGCAAACCCCTGCCCGGAGTCCCCGCTCCCCGTACGTTCAAGGACCTGGGACTTCCGGAGGTCTTCTAGCAGAATCACAATAAATAAGGATTTTTAAAATTCCATAAAAATTCGTAAATTTGCAGTCCAAAAGATAAATCTTATTAACAACTATAAGTTATGGTATCTTACAAAGAACTCGGCCTGGTGAACACCCGTGAGATGTTCAAGAAGGCCGTTGCCGGTGGATATGCCATCCCCGCTTTCAACTTCAATAACATGGAACAGCTGCAGGCCATCATCATGGCCTCCGCCGAGACCAAGAGCCCTGTGATCCTCCAGGTTTCCAAGGGTGCCCGTAACTACGCCAACCAGACCCTCCTCCGCTACATGGCCGAGGGTGCAGTCGAGTACGCTAAGGAACTCGGTTGGAAGAATCCCCAGATCTGCCTGCACCTGGATCACGGTGACAGCTTCGAGACCTGCAAGAGCTGCGTTGACATGGGCTTCAGCTCCGTGATGATCGACGCCTCCTCCCTTCCTTACGAGGAGAACATCGCCCTCACCAAGAAGGTGGTGGACTACGCTCACCAGTTCGACGTAACCGTCGAGGCCGAACTCGGCGTTCTCGCCGGTGTTGAAGACGAGGTTTCCGCCGCTGAATCCCACTACACCAAGCCGGAAGAAGTGATCGACTTCGCCACCCGTACCGGTTGCGACTCCCTCGCTATCTCCATCGGCACTTCCCACGGTGCTTACAAGTTCACTCCCGAGCAGTGCACCCGTGACCCCAAGACCGGCAAGCTGGTTCCCCCGCCGCTGGCCTTCGACGTTCTCCACGAGATTGAGAAGAAGCTTCCCGGCTTCCCCATCGTTCTCCACGGTTCCAGCTCCGTTCCCCAGGAATACGTTGACATCATCAACGAGCTGGGTGGCAAACTCCCGGATGCAGTAGGTATCCCCGAGGAGCAGCTCCGCGAGGCTTCCAAGAGCGCTGTCTGCAAGATCAACATCGACTCCGACAGCCGTCTGGCCATGACCGCCGCCATCCGCAAGGTCTTCCACGACAAGCCCGGTGAGTTCGATCCCCGCAAGTACCTCGGTCCCGCCCGTGACGAGATGAAGAAGCTCTACATGCACAAGATCATCAACGTTCTTGGCTCCAACGGCAAGGCCGAATAAGCTTTCGCTTCATAAATTAAAAGAGTGACCAGTTTTTCTGGCCACTCTTTTTTTAACCGTTTTGGCCTGCCCTCTCCCTTGTCATTCTGAGCGAAGCGAAGAATCTATTATTTTGAATGTCGTCGCCACTGGGCCCACAGCCAAAGGAATTTATTTTTCGGGACGGGACCCGAAAAACCAAATTCCTTCGGCCATCGCAAACCTCACGCGCAGCAAGGTTAAAGCACACAATCGGCCTCCGATCCCCCATCACCGTGCTTTAACCCATCTTCATGCACCTGGTTAAAGCACACTTTCGCCATTCTAAATCGTATTAGCGTGCTTTAACCCCTCCTCTCGACCATAGTTAAAGCACACTTTCGGCCACTGGACCCCCATCACCGTGCTTTAACCCACTCTCGCAACCCCACTTAAAGCACACTTTCGCCATTCTAACCCCGGTCACCGTGCTTTAACCCCACCTTGCGCACCCGGTTAAAGCACACTTTCGGTAGTTTGGCAACTGGTCAAGACCATTTTCCCCGTTTTTGGTCCTGGCCACGTGTTGCCAAAACACACCTTGTCATTCTGAGCGAAGCGAAGAATCTATTTTGTGAGACAAGGCCCCAATAGGCCCACGGCCAAAGGAATTTATTTTTCGGGACGGGGCCCGAAAAACCAAATTCCTTTGGCCATCGCAAACCTCACGCGCGCAGCAAGGTTCAAGCACACAATCGGCCATACGACCCCATCACTGTGCTTTAAACGAAGGAGGGGGGAACGACTTAGGGGTGCAATGCGTTGGTTTCAGGGAGGATGAGGCGGCGGACGTTACATCCGACGTAGTTGCCTATAACGATAACGGGATAGTACCACAGGAGGGCGATGTCCCACTTCCAGGCACCGAAGATGTACACTACGTCGGCGATGGAGTGGTAGAAACCGCATACGATAAACAGGGGAATACCAAAAAGAACGGGGACCAGCGACTTGCTGCTTCGGTAGAACCACACGGAGAGGTCTATGACCAGGCCGCAGCCGACGGCGCGGAGGAAACTGCGCCAGGGGCCCTGCGCCACATGGGCCGCAACGGCGTTCTGGGCGCTATCGGCCATATTGCCGCCGATGTCGGCGATGACAAGACCCACCGCCATGGCGCCGACGACGTTCCAGAGCCATACCTTGACGATTCCCGAAACACTGGTCATGACTCCGGCGCGGCCGGTATAGAGCGGAATGCCCGTGAGAACCACGCCGATTAAGCCGAAAGCGAAGATGATGGCGCCGGGAAGCCCCCCGAGGGCAAGGAAGCCGCACGCGCCCAGGCCGATCAGGATGCCGGCCATGATGGATTGTCTGTCTGTGAGGTTCATGCTTACCTTTTTGGTTTTCCAAATATAAGGAAAAATTGTAACTTTGTGGGCTTTTAAAGAAATATATGGGACGAATTATCTTAACTGGCGACCGCCCTACCGGTAAACTTCATCTGGGACATTATGTTGGCTCCCTCCGTAACCGTGTACTCCTTCAGAACGAAGGCAATTACGACCGCATGTTTGTGTTCATCGCAGACGTGCAGGCCCTTACGGACAATGCCGACAACCCGGAGAAGGTCCGCCAGAATATCATCGAAGTGGCACTTGACTATCTCTCCTGCGGCCTGGACCCGGAGAAAGTGACGCTCTTCATCCAGAGCCAGGTTCCCCAGCTGCATGAAATGACGCAGTTCTTCTCCAACCTGGTCACCGTACAGCGCCTGCAGCGCAACCCCACCGTCAAGGCCGAAATGGCCATGCGCGGCTTCAACGCGGAGACGGAAGACAACAACGTGCGCGGCCTGCCGGTGAGTTTCTTCTCCTACCCTATCTCCCAGGCGGCCGATATCTGCTTCTGCAAGGCGACAACCGTTCCCGTGGGAGAGGACCAGGAACCCATGATCGAGCAGTGCCGCGAAATCGTGCGCAGCTTCAACGGGACCTACAAGTGCGACGTACTGGTAGAGCCCGAAATCCTGCTGCCCTCCAACCTGGCATGCCGCCGTCTGCCCGGCACCGACGGAAAGGCCAAGATGAGCAAGTCCCTCGGCAACTGCATCTACCTGAGCGACGATGCCAAGACTATGGAGCAGAAGGTGAAGGGCATGTTCACGGATCCCGGCCACCTTCGCGTGGAAGATCCCGGCAAAGTGGAAGGCAACACCGTGTTCACTTACCTGGACGCCTTCTGCGAGCCCGAGGACTTCGCCAAATACCTCCCCGATTATGCCAACTTGGACGAACTCAAAGACCACTACCGCCGTGGCGGTCTGGGAGACATGAAGTGCAAGAAGTTCCTCATCAACGTGCTCAATGACCGCCTGGAGCCCATCCGTGCCCGCCGCCATACCTACGAGCAGGACATCCCCGGCGTATATGAGATTCTTCGCAAAGGCTCCGAAGCCGCCCGCGAGGTAGCTGCCCAGACCCTTCATGAAATGAAGCAGGCCATGCAGATCAATTACTTCGACGACGAAGCCCTTATCGCAGAGCAAGCCGCGAAATACCGCGGATAGTTTCCGCCGCTTTAAGCTATAAAAAACGCTCCGTGGGAATAATCTCACGGAGCGTTTCAGTTATATAGAGGAGTTTACTGCTCGTCCGGGCCTTCAGGCTGGCCGCCGGGCTGAGGGCCGCCGTTGAAGGGACCCTGGGGGCCACCCTGGAACGGTCCCTGAGGACCACCCTGGGCGCCGGCCTGCTGACCGGCCTGGTACATCTTCTCGAATGCCTTGTTCAGGGCCTCGGAGTACTTGTCAATGTCGGCCAGGTTCTGGGCTTTGACTGCCTCCTTCAGGGCATTGCAGTTGGTCTCCACTTCGTTCTTCACGTCGGCGGGAACCTTGTCTCCGTTCTCCTTCAGGAACTTTTCGGCCTGGAAGGTGAGGGCATCGGCATTGTTGATCTTCTCGATGCGCTCTTTCTCGGCCTTGTCGGCGGCTTCGTTGGCCTTGGCCTCGTCGCGCATGCGCTGGATCTCGGCGTCGGACAGGCCGGAGGAAGCCTCGATGCGGATGTGCTGCTCCTTGCCGGTAGCCTTATCTACGGCGCTCACGTTCAGGATACCGTTGGCGTCGATATCGAAAGTAACCTCGATCTGAGGCACGCCACGGGGTGCGGGCGCGATGCCGTCCAGATGGAAGATGCCGATCTGCTTGTTATCCTTGGCCATGGAGCGCTCGCCCTGGAGGACGCGGATCTCAACGCCGGGCTGGTTGTCGGCCGCGGTAGAGAACACCTGGCTCTTCTTGGCCGGGATGGTGGTGTTGGACTCGATAAGCTTGGTCATGACGCCGCCGAGGGTCTCGATACCCAGAGACAGCGGAGTAACATCCAGAAGAAGCACGTCCTTCACATCACCAGCGAGAACACCACCCTGGATGGAAGCGCCGATGGCGACCACCTCGTCGGGGTTCACGCTCTTGTTGGGCTCCTTGCCGAAGAAATTCTTCACCAGTTCCTGCACGTAAGGGATACGGGTGGAACCGCCGACCAGCAGGACCTCGTCAATGTCGGAGGGGTTCAGGTGAGCATCGGAGAGAGCCTGACGGCAAGGGGCGATGCTGCGCTGGAACAGGGCGTCGGAGAGCTGCTCGAACTTGGCACGGGTCAGCGTCTTGGCAAGGTGCTTGGGAACGCCGTCCACGGGCATGATGTAAGGCAGGTTGATCTCGGTGGAAGTCTGGCTGGAGAGTTCGATCTTGGCCTTTTCGGCGGCTTCCTTCAGACGCTGCAGGGCCATGGGGTCCTTCTTCAGGTCCAGGCCGCCGTTCTCTGCGGCGAACTCGCTGGCAAGCCAGTCGATGATGACCTGGTCGAAGTCGTCACCGCCGAGGTGGGTGTCACCGTTGGTGGAGAGCACCTCGAACACGCCGTCACCCAGCTGGAGGATAGAGATATCGAAGGTACCGCCACCCAGGTCGTACACAGCCACCTTCATGTCCTTGTCCTTCTTGTCAAGGCCGTATGCCAGGGCGGCAGCGGTAGGTTCGTTGATGATACGCTTCACGTCCAGACCCGCAATGCGGCCAGCCTCCTTGGTAGCCTGACGCTGGGAGTCGGAGAAGTAAGCGGGAACGGTGATCACGGCCTCGGTCACTTCCTGACGGAGGTACTCCTCGGCGGTCTTCTTCATCTTCTGAAGGATCATGGCCGAAATCTCCTGAGGCGTGTAGAGCTTGCCGTTGATGTCCACGCGGGGCGTGTTGTTCTCACCGCGGACCACCTTGTAGGGAACGCGGGCAACTTCGGCATTCACCTGATCGTAGGTTTCACCCATGAAACGCTTGATGGAGAACACAGTGTTGTTAGGATTGGTGATAGCCTGACGCTTGGCAGGCGAGCCGATCTTGCGCTCTCCGCCGTCGGTGAAGGCAACCACGGAAGGAGTGGTGCGCTGACCCTCGTTATTGATGATGACGGTAGGCTGATTGCCTTCCATCACTGCGACGCAGGAATTGGTTGTTCCCAGGTCGATACCAATGATTTTACCCATAATATAATTACCTTTTATTGTTCTCTAATAAAAATCTGGCGCCACCCATTCAGCGGGCGACGCCAGAGAATTATCGAACTTCGTGCCAAGGGACACGCCCTGCCAAAATGGCAGAAAAAGAGTGTCAGAATCGCATGCCGAGCGTGAGCATGACCTCGAAACGGTTGTATTTGGCGGTCACTTCCGGAACGGCATAAGGGGCGTTGGTCACCTCGTACTTGTCGGTGTAATCCGTGCCGTTGTAGTCGTAGTACTTGTAAGGGATGAAGTACTCGTTGGGCTCCATACGGTAACGGAAGGCTACGTCCGTGAAGAAAGGACCGTGGTTGAAACCGACGCCGCAGGAGAAGTACTGCTTCATGAGGGCGATCCGTTCCGCCTGGGAAAGCTCATAGACCATCAGGTGCTCCATATGGTCAGTCTCGCTATAAACCCACTCCAGGTAGTTGTGCTGGGCAGCCGTCGTGAGGCCGTAACCCGCACGCACCGCCACGCCTTTGGCCACGTTGACCTCGGCACCTACGCGCAGCATGTGGCTCACGCCCAGGATGTCCTTGATGTCCGCGTTGACATTGTCAAAGTGCGAATTGGCATAGTAGTACTGGCTCTCGGTCTGGCTGCGGAAACGGTTGTGCCGATAATTGGCCACCTCATAGTCCACGCTCAGGAGGCCGACCTTGCCGAAGGTATAGGCGATACCCGCGTTGAAACGGGCGGGAGTGACGAGGGCATAGCCATCATCCCATTCCGGAGACTTCACGGAGCCGAGGCTCACACCGGTAAGGGAAGCCTTACCGTACCAGGCCATGCGCGTGTCGATGTTCAGGATCGTAGGGGTCTGGAGGGCAGCGCCCAAACGAAGGCCCGTTCCCCTGGGAGCCCACAGAGCGCCGACCTTGAAGTAAGCGCCCGTAGCCTTGGAGTCAAAGATACGCTTCATCTCCAGGTAATTGAAGCGGGCATCGGGATTGGTATCAAAAGGAATGGCGGGGAACTCGGCCGCGTTGTTGGGCGTCTCGTACCAGTATTCGGCATAGCCGCTCCTGGCGCTCACGATACCCAGGTTTCCGCCGAAGTAGAACTCGTCGTTGACATTGAATGCCACATTGATGACATAGTCGTGCTTGTAGCCCTTGGACTGCACGCCGTACTTCTGGTACAGCGGAGCCAGGACGCCGGTATTCTTACCGTCCTTGTCCCAGTCTGTCAGGCCCAGGTAACGGCCGTTGACAGAGCCGAAGATGCCGCTGCGATAGGCCACCATATCCCTCCAGTCCATACCATAGGTGCTGGCGTAGCTGTCCAGGTTCCACCAGTCGATGTTGCGGTTGGAACCGGAGAGCACATCCTCCGGGTAGCCCTCGGCCGAAGAGGCCACGGCGCCGCAGAAAGAGTTGCTGGAGTTGATGCCCGTCGCATACATGCGGGACGTATAATCATTCGTAGAATTGGAGACAAAGCCGAGGGAAAAACGCTTGATGCCGCGACGGTTGCCCGTATCGATATTCAGGACAAAGCCGATGTTCGGAATCTTGAAACGCGTGTACACCGTCTGGACGCGGTCTCCGAAGGCGACATCCCGGTCTGCGCTGGTCGCATAGGCCGACGAGATCGAGAGGCCGGTGCTCAACGACATCTGGGAATAGCCGGTGATGGCCGATCCCGCCGGATTGATGCCGATGGAGCCCAGGTCACCGCCCACTGCCGTGAACGCATTGCCCATGGAAACGCTGCGGGCCGTGCCGCCATAGAGATAGTCGGAGAGCTGCAGGGCATCCTCCCAACTTTGGGCCGATGCTGCCAGGGACAGCGTCGAGGCCAAGGTAAACAGTATGATCTTTTTCATGATAGTCGAAAGCTATTAATGACGTCCGCCGGAACGGCTGCCACCGGAAGAGCGGCTGCTGGAGCTGCCGGAAGAACGGGAAGAACTGCCGGAAGAACGGGACGAGCCGCCGCCGGAATAGGAACCGCTGGAGCGGGAGCTGCTGCTCGAAGAACGGCTGCTGGAGCTTCCGCTATAGGAAGAACGGGAGCTACTGCTACTGCCGGAGGAACGGCTGCTGGAACTTCCGCTGTAAGAAGAAGAGCGGGAAGAACTGCTGCTGCGGTAGTTGGACGAACGGGAGCTGGAACTTCCGCTATAGGAAGAACGGGAGCCACTGCTGCTACCGGAAGACCGGGTGCTGCTGCCGGAAGACCGGGAGTAAGAGTGGGAGCCGCTGCCGGAACTTCTGCTATAAGAGGAGCGGGAACTGCTGGCCGAGCTACGCGAGCTGCTGGCCGATGAACGGGAAGCCGAAGAACGGGAAGCCGAAGCGCGCGACGAAGTGCTGCCCACGCGGGAAGCATGCGACACGGACGAACGGTTCGTGCGGCCGGAAGCGTAGCGGGAAGACAGGCTGCTGCGCGTGCCGCTGCCGTAGGCCGATGCCGAACGGCTCTTGCGTTCTACGCTCTGGTGGCCGTTGTTCTCCGGGCCGGAGGTGTGGCGGTTCCAGTGATAGAAACCGGGACGGCCCCAGTAGCGGTCGTAACCGTAGTAACCATAATATCCATAGTAACCATACAGGCCGTAATGATGCCTGTAGTACCAGGAGTCATAATACCAGGGATCCCAGGCCCAGCTGCTGTAATACCAGGGGCTGTTCCATCCCCAGTAGTAACTGGAATACCAGCGGTGATAAAAACGATGCCTCCAGGAGCCATAGTACCAGGAATCATAGTACCAGGGGTCCCAGGTGTACCAGGGATCCCAAGTCCAGCTGCTGTAATACCAGGGGCTGTAATGACGGTAATGCCAGCTCCAGGGGCTGTAGTACCAGGAATAATCCCACATCCAGGGGGAGGTGGTGTCCACGATCGTCAGTTCGTTGCTGTTGAACAGGACCGTTTTACCGGCCGGCACCACGAGGGTATCCCCTTCACTGACAATATAGGCGGAAGACTGTTTGCTCTGGGCAAGGAGATCGTCCACTTCCTGATCGGTCACGCTGACCTGCGCGACGGATACATCGGGACGGGAATACAGGCCATCGTCGTAAACCCGGGTCTGGAGACTGGCAGTGGAAGAGCAGGAAACGGCAAAGGCCGTGACGGCGAGTGCCAAGAATAGCTTTTTCATTATACTACCTCCTTATAATCCAATAAAAATAAGTATCTTTGTGCCCGGATAACCGGGCTCCGGGGTAAAATAATGCAATATCCATACCTTTTCCCCGGTTTTCGCAAAGCAATATTAAGGATTTAAACAGAATAAAGCAATAAATTATGGCAAAAGAAGTAACCAAACGCGAAGAAAATTACTCGCAGTGGTACAATGACCTGGTCGTAAAAGCAGACCTGGCGGAGCAGTCCGCCGTCCGCGGTTGCATGGTCATCAAACCCTACGGATACGCCATCTGGGAGAAGATGCAGCGCATCCTGGATGACATGTTCAAGGAAACCGGCGTGAAGAACGCCTACTTCCCCATGTTCATCCCAAAGAGTTTCTTCAGCCGTGAGGCCGAGCATGTCGCCGGTTTTGCCAAGGAATGCGCCGTGGTCACCCATCACCGCCTGATGAACGACCCCAATGGCAACGGCATCGTGGTGGATCCCGAGGCCAAGCTCGAGGAAGAACTGATCGTCCGTCCTACTTCCGAAACCATTATCTGGAATACCTATCAGAACTGGATCCACAGCTGGAGAGACCTCCCCATCCTGTGCAACCAGTGGTGCAACGTGGTACGCTGGGAAATGCGTACCCGCCTGTTCCTGCGCACGGCCGAGTTCCTGTGGCAGGAAGGCCATACCGCCCACTCCACCGCCGAAGAGGCCGAGGCACGCAAGGAGCAGATGGTGAACATCTACGCCAAGTTCGCCCGTGAGGTGATGGCCCTGCCCGTGGTCGTCGGCCACAAGAGCCCCGGCGAGCGTTTCGCCGGCGCCCTGGACACCATGACCATCGAGGCCCTCATGCAGGACGGCAAGGCCCTGCAGGCCGGTACCTCCCACTTCCTGGGCCAGAACTTCGCCAAGAGCTTCGACGTGCAGTTCACCAACAAGGAAGGCAAGCAGGATTACGTGTGGGCCACTTCCTGGGGCGTGAGCACCCGTCTGATGGGCGCCCTCATCATGGCACACGGAGACGACAACGGTCTCGTGCTGCCTCCGGCCCTGGCTCCTATCCAGGTGGTGATGGTCCCCATCTACAAGAGCGACGATGAGCGCAACGCCGTCCTGGACAAGATGTATGAACTGAAGAAGGCCCTCGAGGCCAAGGGCCACAGCGTGGAAATCGACGACCGCGACACCCTGCGTCCCGGCTTCAAGTTCGCCGAGTGGGAGCTCAAAGGCGTTCCCGTGCGTCTGGCCATGGGTCCCCGCGACCTGCAGAACGGCACCGTCGAGGTAGCCCGCCGCGACACCCTTGAGAAGTTTTCCGAACCCCTGGAGGGTCTGGAGGACCGTATCATCGGCCTTCTGGACGACATCCAGAAGAATATCTACAACAAAGCCCTCGCCTTCCGCGACGCTTCCATCCGCAAGGTGGA
>JAEEGK010021268.1_pt1 | contig 13714 bp, 9 predicted proteins | sample 8958771 | NCBI WGS metagenome assembly JAEEGK01 (sample SAMN16246547, study PRJNA631951) | gut metagenome | biome: gut microbiome; feature: rumen; material: SC-attached | host: Bos | place: Iran: Karaj | collected 2018-10 | reverse complement strand
GTAGCAGCGGCTGTGAAGAGGGCTGCGGCTGCGAAAATTGAAAGTATCTTTTTCATTTATAAACTCCTTTTTAGATCCCGAACCAAGTTCGGGATGACGTTTACTTTACTGTTCTCAATGCTTCGGCCGGGCTCATGCGGGCTGCCTGCTTTGCACTTCCTCGAACAGCAAGTGATGTAAGAATAATCAGCATAACATACTGTACTATAATTGAAACTACAGAAACCTTAAAGCTGAAATGTCCCTTCGAAAGGAAGAAACTCAGTCCTTCGTTTGAAATTGGAATGAGGTGGATTATTGACATTACGATTACGGCAAAAATCAAACCTGCAACTGCTCCAATGATACAAAGAATTACGGCTTCGTTTGTGAATACACTGCGGGTATCTTTTCCGGTCATTCCAAGGGCACGCATTGTTCCGATTTCGCGGATTCGCTCGTACAAAACCATGCGGTAAGTGTTTGAAACTCCAACCATTACAATCAGAAGGATTACAAGAAGAATTACTGTTGTGATAATGTGTACAATGTTCAAAACTGTCTTAATCTGAGGAATTTCATCATAGAGGGTTTCTACACCATACTTAACGCCCTTCCATTCGTTTTCAGGCTTGCTTGGATCAATCTGCTTTTCAATCCCCTTACCAATATTTGTAGGGTATTTTTTTGCGGCTTCAAGGCGGCTGGTAACATTGATTTCGGGATTCTTTTCGCTGTCCTGGCGGATTCTTGCTTCAATCATATTTGCAGCCTTTGTCTGCTGATTTTTATCATTAAGATAAAGGGCAAACATAGAGTAACCGCCTTCCGGCATTCCGATAATCTTGTTCAAGTCATCAATATCAGCATAAGCCTGAAGTGTAGAAATGAAGCTGTTTGACTTTATGATTCCCATAATTGTCATGTCTTCAAAAGTGTTCTGGCCGTAAACTGTACCTGTTGAATAGATTACTTCATCTCCAACCTGAAGGTTGAGGGACTCTGCTGTTTTATCACTGATAATCAAACCATTTTTGATATCGTGATTTACACCGCCGCTTACAAACTGGAAGGAATTCTGAAGAGCTTTTTCTTCAAGGTCGCGGCCGTAAAGCTGAATTGTGCCTTTCTTTCCGTTGAAAAGAATTGTTCCGCCAGACATTGTGTAAGCTGTTGTATATTCGTATCTGATACCAAGTTCTTTTACAATGTTCTTTACGTAATCACGGTCGCGGACAATGTTTACAAGCTTTGCCTTTCCTTCTGAGGTTGTAGGATTTTCCCATTCGAGTCCCTGTACAATTACATTACCGCCAACAAGCTGGGCAATCTGATTTTCGAGGTTGCCGACCATACCTGTTGTGAGGCCATCTATTGCGGTTACTACAAAAAATCCAAAGGCAATTGCAACGGCAAGAATAGCGTTACGTCTTTTATTTCGTGTAAGATTTCTAAGTGCTAATGATACTGTTTTCATTTTACGCCTCCCCTATTCCTTGCTGAGGGCCTTAATCGGTGTAATTCTGAGAGCAGATTTTACTGGATATCTGTTGCTCAGAATACTTCCGATAAGGGCTACAAGAATTGTTACGATTATGATTTTTGGTGTCGGGCTGAAGTGAAGGAGTCCGCCACCGAGAATCATTTTAGCAATCTCATTTGTAATTGCGATGTTGAAAGAGTTGAAAATCAGCATGCAGATAAAGGCAAAGATAATTCCTGCCAGAGCCGAAAGGCTTGTAAGAATTACTGCTTCTGAATAGAAGAGCTTTTTAACAAACTTCTTTTCTGCACCAATTGCACGCATTGTACCAATTTCGCTGGTTCTTTCAATTACAGAAACTACCATTGTATTCATAATGATAATGAATACTACGATTGCAAGAATTATGATAAGCAGGTTGAAAATAAATCCGATTCCTTCAACTGTTCCTGAATAAGAAATGGCGGCTTTTTTCCAGTCCATTGCCTGAGCGTTGAGGCCTTCTTCCTTAAAGCGTTTGTTGAGTTCTGCAACAATCTTCTTGTCTGCATGTGGATTGTCCAGCTTTGCCAAAACGTACTGCCATGAGCCGTCATCTGTCTGATTAAGCTGGTCTCGCAGGCTTGTATCTCCAAGGATGCTGTCGAAATCGTTTGTACTTCCAAGAATCTGGCTGTCGTCTTCAATTTCTCCGAAGAAATCATCATCTCCAAAGAAATCATCTTCTGACATATTTGAAATTGAAAGGTCTACGCTGTCCGGCAGCTCCTGACTGAAGGAGTTTGCATAAGTGAGGTCTGCAAAGGCACGGGCAAGTCCCGGCTCACAGTATACACTCTGGAACATTGCTGAATATTCATTGGCAGGCTTAAAGAGTCCTACAACTTTTGCTTCGCGGATAATTCCGTCCATGCTGGCCATAAGAACATCGTCGCCTACATTGAGGTCTTTTCCCCATGACTTATGGAAGCCTTCCATAACACGGGTATCTACGATAATTTCGTTTGAACCTGGTGCCGGATATCTTCCTTCAATCATATTCAAATCCGGAAAGAGCTCCCAGAAGGAACCATCTTCGCCGGCAAAGAGCATTGAAATTGGAAGGTCCATAACGCCTAAATCTTTTTCATCATCATCAAGAACAGAAAAATCAATTTCTGTATCTTTACTCAGAATAACCTGAGAAGAAATCATTTTTGACTGCTTTTTGATTCCGTCTGTTTCTGCAAGAATTTCTTCTATGCGCTCAAGGTCTGCAAGGGCCTGAACTTTTGGAAGGTCGCCTGTAATGCTTGTGCTGTTTACACCAAATACATCGATTGAAGCGCCTTTTTCTGGAATTACAGAAATTGCAAGGTCTCCTGTAACATTTGCCCTGAAGTCTTTTTCGAGTCCGCGGTTGATTGATTCAAGGAAGGAATTTCCAAGCACAACAATTGCAACGCCAAAAAGAATGAACATTGAAATGATGAGGGTCTTGGATTTGTGCTCCTTTAAATTCCGCAGGGCTAATTTTATTATGTCTTTCATTTAGTACTCCTAGATCTTGTAAACGTCGGAACCGGCTTTGTGTTCGTCGTTGATAACCTGACCATCGAGAATGTGAACAACGTGGTCACACATGTCTACAATACGTGAATCGTGTGTAGAGAAGATGAAGGTTGTCTGAAGCTCAGGATCCTTGTTCAAAGACTTCATAAGCTTAAGAATCTGTTCTGAGTTCTTTGAGTCGAGGTTTGCTGTAGGCTCATCAGCAAGAATTACAGGAGCCTTAGTTACGAGGGCACGTGCAATTGCAACACGCTGGCGCTGTCCACCAGAAAGCTCGTTTGCCTTGTGATTCTTCCATTCTGTAAGACCAACTTTTTCAATCAGATAATTAATCCATTCTTCCTTCTGTGCCTTTGTAAAATCATCTACAGGGCTCTTTGAGTTTGGATCTTTTGATTCAAGAAGAAGTGGGAACTCAACGTTTTCATATACATTCAAAACCGGAATAAGGTTGAAGGTCTGGAAAATAAAGCCGATGTGTGAACGGCGAAGGGCTGTAATTCTGCGGTCGAGTTTTGCAGGAATTGCAACGCGAACCTTCTTTTTCTTTCCGTCCTTTTTATCCGGGCCGGCTGATGACCAGCGGGTATTTACTGTTTCTGCATCAGCGAGGTCTACTCCGTCGTAAACGTCTGTATCACCAATTACAATTGTTCCACTTGATGGAAGATCAATAAGACCAATCATATTCAAAATTGTTGATTTTCCTGAACCTGATGGTCCAGAAACTGCGGCAAACTCTCCCTTTTCTATATCAAAGGAAACTCCACGTACGGCTTCAATTCTTTCCTTTCCGAGCGGATAGGATTTGTGCACGTCTTTTAAGCTAACTACTGCCATTATAAACTCCTTTTATTGTATTTTACGTATTATTGTATTAAGTACATAATACAGAAATACATTTACAGTGTCAATATTTTTGAACACAATATTTTACGTGATACTCTGCCTCTCGTCGATAAAACCAGGCCCAAAACGGGATGATGTTTTGGGCCTGGTTTTTCGACTACGGCAGAATATAATTTAAACACTTATGTTCAAAAATATTGTTACTTAAATACCTTAATACTTAAAAAAAATACAATTAAAGGAGTTTCTTTTTTCCCCAGGATTGGATGAGATCTGCGGGGTTTTTAGAAAGGAGGATTTTTACTAAGAGGAGGTTTGTCTGGGAGAAGACGTTTTGCATCAGCTCCTGCTGGTCGGGGGTGAAGCGACTGAGGACCCAGTCGGCTACGCCTATATTTTCGCTGGTCGGGCGGCCTATGCCGAAGCGGAGGCGGAAGAAATCTGCGGTTCCGAGCACGGCCTTAGTAGACCGCAGCCCGTTGTGTCCGCCGAGGCCGCCGCTCCACTTGAGGCTTACAAAGCCAGGCTCAAGCTCGAGCTCATCGTGAACAACAAGAATTTCAGAAGGCTGGATTTTATAAAAGTTTGCAACCTCAATAATGCTGTCGCCGCTCAGGTTCATGTAAGTAAGAGGCTTGAGAAAGTAGATATGAGCAGGGGCTTCCTCCGGCACAAGCACCGGAGAGCCGTCTTTTTTAGAACAGATTTTTGTGTCACAGGCCCACTGGGAAAGCTCCTGGGGAGTCAGAGTTGCCAGCTCCCCCTTGAACTTATTCTGCCAGGAAAGGCGGGAGGCAAAAGGCAGGGAATCTTCAAAATACCAGCTGACATTGTGGCGGGTCTTTTCGTATTCTTTACCATAATTGCCTAAAAAGGCTACGAGCTTAATCATTTTGCAAGTTCATCCAGAGTTTTCAGATATAGTTGCGCAGCGCTGTCTACAACCTTAAAGCGGTAAGGAGTTTCACTGCAGACACCATAATACTGCTGCAGGTCGTTTTCGTTAACCTTAGGAAGCGCATACAAATCAAGACTAATATCCTTGTAATTATATGTAAGCTTTGCAGAAATTGCCTTAGTTCCTTCGAGGGCCTCATTATCATCATACCATTCGCGGGTAGAAAGAGTTGCCAGAGAACCAATCCAGTTGGCAGCCTTGCCAGAATCAATTTCATAACCGTCTTCTGCACCATCGCCGCTGACATTCCATACAACGTCGTCACCGCTACCCATGCGGGATACAGACCAGCTTTTATCTTCCAGCCAGTCAGTAATAGAAACATTTGTAATTTCTGAAGCGTCAAGATTCAAAACGATTGTTGTACGAGCCGCAGCAACGCTTGTATCAAAGATGTCGTTGATGCCGCCGGAAACAAGGTAAATATCTTTTCCGCCGTCGATGGTTGCGTAGCACTGACTTGTAGAAACTGCTGTCTTACCGATTTCTATAGTGCGAAGAACCTTATCTCCAAGCTTTGCTGTTACTACAGTTTTCTTGCCGTCAACAAGCTCGTAGCGTTCCGCAACTGCTTCGTTAGAAGTGCTGCCAACCTTATCCAGGGCACGAATGCTTGAGATTGCATCGAGATAAGAATCGACCATAGAAAGGCTTGCCGGATATTTTTTTGAACCAATTACCCAGTCGTCACCTTCTTTATAAAGGCTGATTGTTTCGGCAGGAGTTACAATCTCCAGCGAATCAGGATCATCCTTGAATGAAAAATATTTTGTTGTATCGCGGGCTCCCAGAATCAACTGAAGGACACCCACCGCAAGCAGAAGCAGATCTGCAATTATTAAAACTAATTTTCTTGTCTTCATAATCTTTTTCCCTCCCGCCTATTTTGTAATTGTTCTTGTGTCATCGGGATTATACTTTTTGTTGATTGCATGACGACGGGCGCTGCGTAATCTCCATATAATCAATCCGGCAATTACAACAAAGAGTGCAATACCAAAGGAATTAAAGAGCTTCCAGAAGTTTGCACCAGCCTTTGATTTGATTGTAAGATTATTTACAGAAAGACTCTTTGTACGCATTGTACACAGTTCTTCATTTCCGTTCATATAATCAAGAACATTCAAAAGGAACATTGCAACCGGGCTTTCTCCATTTTCGTCAATTACCTGACGGGTTGTAATAAGTGAAGAACCGGCAACAAAAAGCTTACCAGGCATTACACTGGATTTAATGAAGTTTGAAGTTTCGAGCGAAGTCTCGCTGTCTGACTTTTCTTCAGATTCATCTGCCTTGTTTATTCCTTCAGGAACTTCATCAAAGGCTGAATCAAATTTTCCTTCCAGAAGAAGAGCAAGGTCAAACTGAGAAAGCTCAGAATCCTCCGGAGGCTCAAGATAAAGCGGATGAAGTGTAATGTTATCTTCCAGAGCCCAGGCTTCTTCTGAAGACTTTGCAAGCTCTGTTACCTTAAGGTTTTTATTTTCCAGAGCATCTGCCGGATTAAGGGCACTGGACTGCAGCATATAAACATAACCAAGATTATTTGTAATTACATGCTTTTTAGCGAGCTGTTTTTTGTGAAGGGTTGGAACCCACCAGTAATGCAATTCGCCGTAATTTGCATTCATATCTGTAATACAGTTTTTATCCATGATCATATTCTTGCTGTGCTCAATACCGTACTTAGCAAGAAGGCGGTCTATGTTATTATTATTTGCAACATAGTTTCCAAGACCGTACATCTGATTTTTTCCGTCATCAACTGTACCGTCTATGAAAATAATTACATCGCCGCCGCGCAGGAGGAACTGGTCAATTTTGTAAAGCTCTTCTTCTGTAAAATCCTGCTTAGGTCCATTGATGATTATTGAATTCATTCCTGCAGGAATATCTTCCTTATTCAAATCAATGTCCTTCAGTTCATAGGTTCCTGAAAGCAGCTTTTCAAAGTTTGCGGCCTGCTCTTCTGAAGTATAATCTACCTCACCGTGGCCGGTAATATAACCAACTGCCTTTGTATTTGAGAAAAGACTCTGCAGACCTTCGTTCAAGGTTGTTTCAACATCATCAAGTCCGCCAACTGCATAACCAAAGAAGGAACGCTGAATTTCCAGAGGCAGGGCATAAAACTTTTCGCCGTGCTCAAGTACAAGTCCTATAGCGGCCTTTTTCGCAGTGCCGTGGTCTGAATAGGAAATTGTCTGGATTCCGTATTTTGCAGAAAGGGCGTCTGCATCCGCTGAAGCCGGATCTACTACCTTAAAATCAATGCGGTCGAGATTCTGTCGGTTTACAGAATTGTAGGCAGCCCGGATAATATCCTCCGCCTCCTCTGCCCCGCTAATTCCAAGATTCTTCAAATCGTTACTGAGATAAAGTGTAAGGGTAAGGCGCTCATTCTTACCAAGACCGGAAAGAGCATCTGTCATAGAAATCATTTTTGAGATTTTTGATGTAAGATTAAATTCAAAGCCGTCCGAGGTCTGAACCGGGTTCATAATTTCTATGCTGTCGCCATAGGTAATGGCAACTCCCATATAAACCTGTTTGAGCCCTACTTCATTATTTTTGATTTCCTGAATCTGAACCTGCTGAATGCCAAGATTCATAGCGAGGCTTTCATTTTCCGGCTTTGACATATCCATATAAGAAACCGAAAAATTCTTATTTGCGGCGCCCTTGTATTCTACAAGAATATCCTTTATATACTGATAAACATTTGCGTAGGTAGAAGGAAGTCCGTCGCTGAAGAAAACACGCACAGAAAGCGGCGAGTCGAGATTCTTTACAACGGTTTTACTTGCCTTTGAAAGTGAATAAGATTTTGGAGCTGTAAGGTCAAAGCGAACAAAAGCTCTGTGTCCTACAAGATTCAAAAGCAAAAGAAAAATTACAAATAAAACAAAATCTGATTTTGGGCCTTTAAGCCACTGTATTATTTTTTTCATCTTTCCTCCCCTCCTCTAGTTCTTGCTGTCTTGCTGCACTCGAACGGTGCCGGCAAAGAACAAGGCTGTAAGGGAAATGAAATAAATAAAATCCCTTGAATCAATAATTCCGCGCGAAATTGAAGTGAAATGTGTTTTTGCGGAAAGAAAGCCCAGCACTGAAGAAAGCGTTGCCGGAAGGAATACCAGCAGAAAATCAATCAGGGTAAGGGCAAGACAAATTGCAATTCCTGCAAAGAAGGCTACAATCTGATTTTTTGTAGTTGCTGAGGTAAAAATACCAATTGCGGTAAAGCTTGCACAAAGGAAGATTGCTCCTATAAAGCCTCCCACGATTGGACCATAATCTGGAGAACCATAAATCTCTGCCGGTACTATAAAGATGAGTGTTGGTGCCAGCATTATGAGGGTTCCTATAAAGGAAGCCAGATATTTTCCTACAACAACATCAAGCTCTGTAACCGGAAGTGTCATAAGGGTTTCTATTGAGCCGGCACGTTTTTCTTCTGCAAAAAGTCTCATTGTAAGTGCCGGAATAAAGCAGGCAAGAATAAGAGGGAGTGCAGAAAAATAGGCTCTGAGTTCTGCGCGGTCCATCAGGAAGAAGCCGCCATAGAGATAGGCAAAGCCGAAATAAAAGAAGATTCCCGAAACAATCAGGAAGAGGGCCGAAACAAAGTATGCAACCGGAGAAGTAAAATAAGCCCTAAGCTCACGCTTCATTATGATGATTGCAGGCTTCTGGCATTTTGTTGATTTAGCGTCGCTCATTATTTAGCCTCCGTCAAAGTATGGAATACATCTTCCAAAGTATTTTTATTGAGGGCTGCCTCATACAAATCAAATCCGCCATCTACAAGCTTTTTAATAAGAGCCGGTCGGATTTCCAGGTCGGCATTAACCGAAACTACGAGCTCGGTGAGGCCGCCTTCAAGAGCATTTGTTGAAACAGCGGAAACTCCATTTACTGACCTGGCAAGCTCTGCTGCTTTTTCGGCTCCTGCTCCGCTGCCAACTGTAAGGTGAACGGATGAAGAACTTCCTATGCTGTTCTTAAGCTCTTCAATCGAAGAATCTGCAACAAGCTTACCGCCGCTTATAATAATTGCGCGGCTGCAGATTGTTTCTACTTCGCTCAAAATATGTGTTGAAACAATTACTGTTCTGGTTTTTCCGATTTCGCGGATTATTGCACGAACGTCTTCTACCTGGTTAGGGTCAAGACCTGAAGTTGGTTCATCGAGAATGAGGATTTCCGGATCATTCATAAGGGCATGTGCAAGAGCAACACGCTGGCGGTTACCGCGGGAAAGCTCGGCAATATTCTTGCTCATAACTTCCTTGAGACCGCATTCCCTGCAAAGCAGAGGAAGCTTTTCTTCCGGATTCTGTCCATAAATCTGGGCAATATAGCGCAGATAGTCTTCAACTATCATTTCTCCATAAAGTGGAGCTGATTCGGGCATGTAGCCGATTTTCTTTTTTGCTTCAACAGGATTCTCACAGATATTTATTCCATCAATGGTTACTGTACCCGAGCTTGGGGCAAGGAAGCCTGTTATCATTCGCATTGTTGTGGTTTTGCCAGCGCCGTTTGGGCCAAGAAGTCCTACAATTTGTCCTGTAGGAATCGAAAAGCTGACATCATTTACCGCACGAAAATCCCCGAAGTTACGGGAAACGTGGGAAACTTCTATCATTTTGGAGTCCTCCGAAATTTTTATTATTAATTCTAATATACTAAAAAAACGACGAAAAGGGAAATCCGGTTACTTTAAAATAAGAAAAATCTTAATTTAGAGATGCTGAAACGAGTTCAGCATGACAAAAAGTTTTTACAGCTTAAGGCGGACATCCAGGCTGATGGTATAACCGTGATTTTCAGGGAAGAAGGTACCGGTAAGAGTTGTATTGATTGGAACTGTGGAAAGTTTTCCCAGAGTAATATTCAGATCCAGATTCAAAATCATATAAAAGGCATGTGTATAGGAAACGCCGCTGAAAACTTCGGCCAGGTAGTTTTCGTGACGGATATCCGGCAAACGTGTTTCGGCAGTATCGTAAACAAGGGCCATATCATAACCAAACCAGAGGCCTGCCCGTCGTGAATAGAGAACTGCCGGTATAAGATTATTATGGATTTCGCGGCCAATCAGCAAGGCTTCAAAGCTTGCCTCAAGGGCGGTTCCGGCTTTATTTACAAACTCTGCCTTTACTACCGCCGGCATGCTGAGCACCCAGTCGTTTATAATCGGCAGCGGATTAAGACGGGGAATTGCAACTGTTGCAAAGACTCCGGCGTTGAGCTGAGTGATATCTGCAAGGCTTTCGGAAAAAAGATTTTTCTTCTGGGCGTTTGTAAGCTGATTCTGAGTATTTGCTTCTGAGCTGCTGCCTTCTGTTTTCTGAGCTTCCTGCTGCAGCTTTTCTTCCTTTTCTTTGCGGGCCTCGCGAAGCAGGCGGACTTCTACCATATCCCACATTGAATAAATGCGGATTCCAAGAGAAAGTCCTCTTTTTTCAAAAGTGGAATAGCCGTACTGATGAATGTTTGTATATTCCGCCATAAGCGAAAGCTGATACATTTCGTAAGCAGAATTGAAGGATGGCCAGTCCTGAAGGCTAGGTCGGATTTCATTCTGTGTCTGGTCGTAGTAATCTGTAGAAGCTGAATAGCTGGCCTGAAAATTAAAAATAAGATGACGCAGGGCTATTCCCACAGGAAGATTCCAGGTTCCTCCGGCAAGGACCTTAAAATCATATTCTCCTTTCAGATTACATTTAAATATTGTTCCCGCCTGCAGATAAACCGGCGTCGAAGAATTTTCCAGATAAAAGGCCGCCGATTTGTCTTTGCTGATATCCAGTGCCTCTGTACGGAATTTTGCGACATACTTAGACGGAATATCCTTTGCCCAGGAGAAGTCGAGGGGAAGATAGTTCCATCCGGCAGAAAGAAGCGCACGGGTATTCATACATGGGTCTGTCTGGCTTTCTATTGTGAGACCTAATCCCGGCCAGTAAAAGTTTCCTTCAGAAAGGTCCAGCTGCTTAATCGGGAAAAAGGGTGTAAAGGAAAGATCCGTCATATAAGCAAAAGGATTATAGCGGCGGATTTTGTAAGCATCGAGACTGGCAGCGGAAGACAGTTCTGCCGACAGTTCTGTCGCCGGCTGTGGATTTGCGGCTCTGTACAATTCGCCGGCTTCAAGAGTCAGGGCATCAAAGGGCAAAGACCTAAGCTGATTTACTGAATATTTTTTTGCGCTGTAAAAGACTGTTTGTCTGTCCGCAGAAAGAAGAGGAAAATTCATTCCTCCCGAAAAATCTTCCGCCGCAAACTGAAGGCTTTCCGGCTCATAGTTTTCGTCCAGCTCAATAAAGCCTGCCCGGGTAAAACTATGTTCCCCGGCAAGTGCAAAGCTAAAGGTATAAAGCTTCTTACTATTATCTCTTATAATATTATAACTAAGCCGGTTGATTCGCAAAGGGCTGGAATCTTCCCTTCTCAGCTGCCATTTTTCTTCCTCTGTCGGCGCAGACGAGGCTGCTGCTTTTTCCTCAAAAGAAAATCTGCACAAAAAGTTTTCTGGACCTTCTGCCAGAATATAACTGATAAAACCATTACCTGCATAAACCGGTGAAAAAGGAATTTCATTTCTGTTGAACTCACGGCTGTAAAGCAGAAGACTTTCATTTTCATTTCCCGCTGCATCGCATTCTGGAAGAGAATACACTTCAAGCCTTGCTTGAGAATTCTCTACATTAACTCCCGCAAGTGCACTGCTGCCATCTCCTGTTTTTATAATTGCGGAATCACGAAGCTCAAATTTCGAATCCAGAAAGTGCCGGGTTTTTAAATCATAAATCCAGGTAGAGCACGAATACAGTTCCTTGATTGTTCTTGCCTGAGTGTATGAAACTGCCATATAACGGCCGTCCGGAGAAAGAGACATACGTTCAACATTATCAGCAAGGAAAAGAAGCTCCCTGAGCTTCAGAACTTTTTTATCATCAAAAATATCAACCTCATGTCTGATTCTGTCGTACCATACAAGGCCGTAATCGGTAAGGAGGATATGCTCGTAGTTTGCTTCCTTATCCTTTGGAAAAAGAAGTTCACTTTCCGGCCCGTGGTTTTCACCTTCTGAAAAACCGGCCGGGAGAGGAACTGAAGCCTCGAACTGGGCCCATAGTTCTTTAAGCTTTATTCCGTAGGCTTTGTAAAAAACACCCTGGGGCAAAAGCGGATTTATTTTTCCGCTCTCCTCCCAAAGCAGGGCATATTTTTCCACTCCATAAGTATTCATTAAAAAAGCCGCAAAACCGGCTGCCGCCGCGTAAGAAAGTTCTTCTCCAGGGTAAATATCGCGGACGCTGGTAATCTGACTCCATTTCGGAAATTTTCCTTCCAGTTTTGCCTGAGAAAGTATCTGAAGGAAATAGCCGTCGTTAAGTCGCCCCTGCGAATCACTGCTCTCTTCCAGATATGCGTTTCCTTCAATAAAAGAATAAGGAAGATTAAAAAGTGCTACCGGCTGGTAAGCTTCTCCGCCTATCCATTTTGCCACAAACTGATTGAAGGGACTTCTTATTGATTGTGTAAGTGCCTTGTAGATTTCACGGTAAAAAAGACTGAGTAAGGAATCGTCAAAAGCTGAAGTCTCGTAAGCGGCTGGTGAATCAAAAATGATTATGCGGTTATAAGGAAAGGCGGTATAGGTCACTGAAAAAAGGTCTGAGTCCGGTGAAATAATTACCGGCATGTGGAGCGAACTTTGAGGAAGGAGGCCCGGAGATTTTTCCAGGAGAGAAAGCTCGGCTTCTGAATAAAGGCGGTCTGCATTTTCTGCCAGCACAAGGGCGCTTTCTTGGCTTTCATTTGAATAGATGATGTCAAAATGCTCCGTTTTTATAAGGAACATTTTTCGCGGCCGGCCAAGAACATTTGCCGCAGAAAGCTGCTGAGCGCATAAAAAAAACAGGAGCAGCGACACGAGAAGGCTTGATTTTTTAAATCTGGCTTTTGTGCTCATTACTCCTGTTTCCTCAGTATGATTTATACTTTTATTTTACGTTTATTTGCAGAACTCCTCAAGTACGCTTTTGTAAATTGCAAGCCCTTCATCTATTTCCTTATCTGAAATATTGAGAGGAGGCAGGAAGCGTACTACATCGCTGCCCGCTGTTGTTGTACAGAGTCCTTTTTCCAGACATCTCACTTCAATATCAAAAGGCTTTACGCTCGGGTCAATCTGAGTTCCAATCATAAGACCGCGGCCGCGAACATCCTTTACAATCGGAAGATTCCAGCTTGAGATTTTTCCACGGATATAGTCACCTGCATGATTTACTCTGTCGAGGAAGGCAGGATCAGATACTGTTTCAAGAACTACAAGACCTGCTGCACAGGCAAGTGGGTTTCCCGCAAAAGTTGACTGATGGTCGCCTGCAACAAAAACCTCTGCTGCCTTACCGCGGAAGAGACAGGCTCCCATTGGAACTCCGCCTGCAATACCCTTTGCAAGAGTTACAACTTCAGGCTTAAAGCCAAGCCAGTCGCTGGCAAGGTAAGTACCTGTACGTCCAACGCCTGTCTGAACCTCGTCTGCCATAACAATAGCGCCGGCAGCGCGGGCAGCCTCTGCCGCAGCCTGAGCCCATTTTGGATCTATAAGGTTTACACCACCCTCGCCCTGAATACACTCGATAAAGAGGGCTGCGGTTGTGTCGTCGAAAGCATTCTTCAAAGAGTCGAAGTCATTTGCCTTAATTGTCTTAAAGCCTTCCGGATAAGGTGCAAAGCAGTCCGGGTGGAATTTTGCCTGGCCAGTGGCTGTCAAAGTTGCAAGGGTACGTCCGTGGAATGAAGATTCCAGAGTTACGATTGTCTTGCGCTTGCTGCCGCCGTTGAGCTGGCCGTATTTGCGGGCCAGTTTAATA
>JAEEGK010021267.1_pt1 | contig 13714 bp, 7 predicted proteins | sample 8958771 | NCBI WGS metagenome assembly JAEEGK01 (sample SAMN16246547, study PRJNA631951) | gut metagenome | biome: gut microbiome; feature: rumen; material: SC-attached | host: Bos | place: Iran: Karaj | collected 2018-10 | reverse complement strand
CCAAGTTCCATCCTGGCGGAGCTTTGGGCAAGCAGCTCTATCTCCGCGTGAAGGACTTGTACGTGAGGAACGAACGTCCTGAGGTGGGTCCCGATGACAACCTCACTCGCGTCATCATCGAGATGACCCACAAACGCTTGGGTGCCACTGTGGTGATGAAGGATGGACAACTGTTGGGCATCATCACTGATGGCGACCTGCGCCGCATGCTGATGAAATACCCCAACATTGAGCAAGTGAAGGCTGAGCAAATCATGACCTCCAATCCCAAGACCATTGATGAGGATGCCTTAGTGGTGGATGCCTTGCACAAGATGCGGGAGAACAGCATCACGCAATTGCCTGTGGTGCATGAGGGGAAATATTTGGGGATTATCCATTTGCATGATATTTTGAAGGAAGGAATATTTTAAATTAGCCAAGGTCCCTGAGCTTGCGGTTGCTGAGCGCAGCCGAAGCATCGAAGGGCCGACTATATAAGGACGGTGCTTCGACAGGCTCAGCAACCTGCATAAACTGAACAACTGATAACTGAAGATGAAGCTAAGAACAGAAGATTTGGTCAAGAAATACGGTCAGCGCACCGTGGTCAACAAGGTGAATGTTGAACTCGAACAAGGTGAGATTGTCGGTCTGTTGGGCCCCAACGGGGCAGGCAAGACGACTACGTTCTATATGGTGGTAGGGCTCATCAAGCCTTATTCCGGCAAGGTCTTCCTTGAGAATCAGGATATCTCCGACCTGCCCATGTACCGACGTGCCCAAATCGGCATCGGCTATTTGGCGCAGGAAGCCTCGGTGTTCCGCCAAATGAGCGTTGAAGACAATATCTCCTCTGTGATGCAGTTCAAGAAAGGCCTCACCAAGCAGCAACAAGCCGAGAAGTTGGAAGGTCTGCTCGATGAGTTTGGCTTGCAACATGTGCGTAAGAGTAAGGGTATACAGCTCTCAGGAGGTGAGCGTCGCCGTACCGAGATTGCCCGTGCTTTGGCCGTCGACCCTAACTTCATCCTCTTGGATGAGCCTTTCGCGGGCGTCGATCCCATCGCCGTGGAGGATATCCAGCGCATCATCTTCAAATTGAAGCGGAAAAACATCGGTGTGCTCATCACCGACCACAACGTGCATGAGACGCTGTCCATCACCGACCGAGCCTATCTGCTTTTCGACGGCAAGGTGCTTATGTCGGGCTCACCCGAACAATTGGCTGCCGATGAGCATGTCCGCGAAGTGTATCTCGGGCATAATTTTATATTGCATAAGAAGGAGATGTAGGAGATTCCCTTCGGGAATGGCAATTCACTTGTGTTACATGCGGCGGCTTGTGACGTTTACGGATTGTTTACGTTGTATGCCGCCGCTTTTTATTAATGACTGCACTCCATTCCCGAAGGGAATCCCAATTCACTCCATTTTCTTTGCAAAGAATACCGACAGCAAAACATAAAACACCATCACGAAAGGCAGGGCCACTAAGCGGAAGACGGCCACCGCAGCCACGGCGACAATGAGGAAAATCCAACGCACCTCATTACCTTTCCATTTCGCGGATTTCATCTTAAATGAAAAGAAACGCAAACGACACACCATCATGAATGAGAAGATGAGCGTGATGCCAAGGCAGCACCAATAGCCCAACGCACCATCGACAAGGTGTCCCACTTGGCCGAGCGCCAAGGGGAGTGAGGCGATGAAGATGGCCATGCCAGGGGCGGGTAAGCCTCGAAACGAGGTCTTCTGCGTGTCATCGACGTTAAATTTGGCCAAGCGTATGGCCGAAAACACGGGCAGCAGGAAAGCCAAACAAGGCAATACGTTGATGCCCAGCCATATAACGGAAGGCATGTCAAAGGCATGGACCATCAGCCAATACATGATGAACCCGGGTGCCACACCTGACGAAACCACATCGGCCAACGAGTCTAAGTCGGCACCGATGGGCGAATGGGCATGGAGCAGGCGCGCTGCAAAGCCGTCGAAGAAGTCGAAGAGACCGGCTACGAAAAGCATGATGGCCGCCTTGACGGGCATGCCGTAGGCGACAAAAAGGATGGAGAGGCAGCCCGAGACCAGGTTGCCGCAGGTGATGGCGTTGGGGATGTGTTGCTTTAGTTTCATCTTTTTTTTTGCAAAGATAGCGCTTTTTTTAATGCGGAATGCGGAATGCTGAATGACATTCCTAATTCAGCATTCAGCATTTTTGTTTATCTTTGCGGGAAATTTCAATGGACTTATGCAGCACCAGTTCTATTCCTTGCAAAAGGTTGCGGAAATTGTCAACGGACAGCTCATCGGAGCGGCAGACGAGCGCAAAATCAGCGATTTGCTCATCGATAGCCGCCATCTGATGGATGCCGGTCAGGCCTTGTTTTTCGCCTTGAAGAGCCAACGCAACGATGGCCATAAGTATATCGAGGAGCTTTATGAGAAAGGTGTCAGGGCTTTTGTGGTGAATCAACGTCCTGAAGCATCTTGCCCCGAAGCCGCGTTCATCGTTGTGGCCGATACGCTGAAAGCCTTGCAGGCTCTGGCATCCTACCATCGCCAGCAGTTCAGCATCCCCGTCATCGGCATCACGGGCAGCAATGGCAAGACCATTGTCAAGGAATGGCTCTACCAGATGCTTAGCCCCGACTACAGCATCGTGCGCAGCCCCAAGAGCTACAACTCGCAGGTGGGCGTTCCGCTATCGGTGTGGCAGATGAATGCAAGCAGCGAACTGGCCATTTTCGAGGCTGGCATCTCCGAACCTGATGAGATGATGGCCTTGCAGGACGTGATTCGCCCGACCATTGGCGTGTTCACCAACATCGGGCAGGCCCATGAGGAGAACTTCATCAACCATGCCCAGAAGGTGGGTGAGAAGATGAATCTCTTCACCAAGGCCGAGTCATTGGTGTATTGCATGGATTATTCCGAGATTCAGCAGGTGGTGATCCGCTCGGGGATGTCCTCTAAGGTGAAGCTGTTCACGTGGAGCCGCAAGTTCGAGGAAGCCGACCTCTTTGTGAAGGAGGTCGTGGTGGGCGAGAATCAAAGCCAGGTGCAATGTCTCTATCAAGGCGCGTTGTTGTCGTTCACGATTCCCTTTGCCGATGCGGCTTCCATCGAGAATGCCATCCATTGCATCGCCGTCGGGCTGCTGATGAAGATGGCTCCTGAACTCATCGCCAGTCGGCTTATGTCGTTGACTTCCATCGCTATGCGCTTGGAGATTAAGGCGGGCATGAACAACTGCACCATCATCAACGACTACTACAACTCCGATGTCAACTCGCTGTCCATCGCCTTGGACGTGATGAAGCAGCAGCATCAGCATAACCGCAAGGTCGTGATCCTGTCCGACATCCTGCAAAGCGGGCGCAATGAGTTGGAATTGTATGCCGAGATTGCGCAGCTGTTGAAAGCCAAGGGCGTTGACATGCTGATTGGCATTGGCGAGGGCATCTCGCGCCAGGCCAACAAGTTCGACATGGAGCGCTATTTCTATCCCAATGTGTCCGACTTTTTGGCGCATTTCCCCTTCTCGAAGTTCAACAACCAGACTATCCTTCTGAAAGGCGCCCGTGCCTTCGAGTTCGAGCAGATTGGCATGGAGCTGCAGGAGAAGGCGCACGAGACCGTGCTGGAAATCAATTTCAACCATTTGGTCGGCAACCTCAACCATTTCCGCGCGAAGATCAAGCCTGAGACCAAACTGATGGTGATGGTGAAGGCCTTTGGCTACGGCAGCGGTAACCTCGAGGTTTCCAACGTGTTGCAATTCCATAATGTCGACTATCTGACGGTTGCCTTCGCCGATGAGGGCGTGGAGTTGCGTCGTGCGGGTATCAACCTGCCCATCATGGTGATGAGTCCCGAGGTGAACAGCTACGACAACATCATCAAATACCACCTTGAGCCTGAGGTGTTCAGTTTCCGTAACCTGGAGTTCATCGAGAAGGCGATGGAGAACCTCGCTTTGCCCGAGGCGCATCCCTTGAATGTGCACATCAAGCTCGATACGGGCATGCATCGTTTGGGCTTCTCTTTGGAGGAGTTGCCCGAGCTCATCCGCCGCATCCAGGCCAACCCAATGCTGCACGTGAAGAGCGTGTTCTCGCATTTGGCCACGGCCGACAACCCTGCCGAGGATGCGTTCACCTTGAGTCAGATCCATTGTTTCGAGGAAGGCAGCGCGATGATCAGGGAGGCTTTCCCGCAGGCTATCCGTCACATCCTTAACACGGCGGGCATTTCGCGTTTCCCACAATACCAGTTCGACATGGTGCGTTTGGGCATTGGCTTGTATGGTGTGTCGACTTGCGAGGCCGACAAGGGCATGTTGCAGCCTGTGGTATCGCTCAAGACGACCATCAACCAGATCAAGCGCATTCCTGCGGGCGACAGCATCGGCTACAACCGTCATGGTCGCGCCGAGCACGACATGCGCATCGGCATTGTGCCCATCGGCTATGCCGACGGCCTCTCACGCCTCTTGGGCAACGGCAACGGCAAGTTCTACGTCAACGGCCGACAGGTGCCCGTTGTCGGCGACATCTGCATGGACATGTGCATGTTGGATTTGACTGAGGTTGAGGCTGCTGAAGGCGACACGGTGGTCATCTTCGATTCCGAGCACGATATCAACGACATTGCCCGTGCCTGCCAAACCATTCCCTATGAAATCATGACACGCGTTTCGCAGCGCGTGAAGCGGGTGTATTATCAGGAGTAAGAGAGATTCCCTTCGGGAATGGAGTGTTATCCTATGTTATTATCGGCGGCTTGAGACAGCTACAGACATGTAACCGCATTTGGCCGCCGCTTATTACTATATGTCTAACTCCATTCCCGTAGGGAATCTTATTGGTCACCCAACAAATTGTCCAAGACCTGTTTTACCTTTTCGCTCCATGGGGTTTTGTCATAGATGAAGCATTTTTCAGTTACGACTTCTTTCCATTCTGGATTCTTCTTTTCAATCAATTCTATCTTAGCTTTACGGGACAAACCTTTAATTCTGTTTTCTTCGTCAATAGCAGATTGATAACTGGTGTATTCTTTGTAATAGACACAATATTCGCAATTGTAACGATCGGTGAAAGAACCTTTATAATAGTGGCTTTTATGTTCTGCAACTCTACGAACCAAATCGTTAGTACATCCTGTGTATAAGGTTGTGTGACCTTTGTTGGTCATTATATATACATAAGCGAAATCCATAAATATTACGTTTATGTGACAAATATAGAAAAAAATATCCAATTGGAATAGGATAGGAATTGATGTATAAGGCGGCAACAGGAGATTCCCTTCGGGAATGGAGTTTCGGTTAGAGTTATATATGCGGCGGCAGTTAAAGTTTGCGTAAAGTAAACGTTATATAGCCGCCGCGGGATAACAAAATGCGAGCCCTCCATTCCCGTAGGGAATCTATATGGGAGCGCTCCATTCTCTAAAAAGAAACCAGCGGCGCATTGCGCCGCTGGCCTCCTGTCAAATAATGTGAAAAGGAAAGGTAAATTGCTTAATCTTCCTTGCGCTTTTTAGCTACAAAGTAAGCTGCACCAAGGCCAAGCAATACGGCAACACCGCTGCCGAGGGGAGCAGGTTGATTGCCAGGTAAGTCGTGGTCCGGGAATCCAGGCAGCATGCCACCAGTACGGTCGCCATAGAGGCCATAAGTGGGCTCAGAAGCACCGCGTTGGAACAGTCCGCCGTCGTTGGTGTTTGCGAAAGTCGTCAGGCTGAGGCCGAGGACGACTGCGATTGTCAATGCTAATTTTTTCATTGTTATGTTCTGTTTTTATAAGTTAGACAATTGGATTATTTCACGACTTTCTGGACTTTCACGTTGTCGCCGTTGATGAGGCGGACCATGTAGACGCCAGAGGCAGCATCGATGTTGACGTTGGCGCAGCCATTGATGGTTTCGCACTTGATGATACGTCCAGTGACGTCGACCACTTGCAGGGTGGCGTTGCCTTCGTTGTTGATGACCAGGCTACCGTTGCTGAAGAAGGCGAAGTTGTCTTCATCGTTGGCGGTGGCGAACACCAGGCGGAAACGGTTGGCATAGTCAGAGGTGCGGGCCTCGAAGCTGTAGCTCGGGTTGGCGAGCAGGTCTTGGTTGGCACCAGTGAGGTTGTCAATGAGGTGGAGGTAGCTGAAGTTGACGTTCTTGGCGGAGAGGTTCAGGCTGTAGGTGCCGTTGCTCTGGGCCTTGAAGCTGACGGGCATTTCACCCATCTCTTCGCTGTTAACCACTGCATAGTCTTCACCGTTTCTCGGGATGTACAGTTTCGTGCTGTTCCTGTTGATCTGGAACTTAGGCAGGCTGCCTTCGCCAAAGTTGACGATGGCGCGGTCGATAACATTGCTGTTGCTGACCAGGTTGAGTGACAGTTTAGGAGTCTTCGAGCCAGTATTCGCGGGGGTGAAGTTCACGTCCATCTTGTCTGCCGTGGCCTTGACAAACACACCCTGCATGGGGGCGATGCTGTTCTCCTCGGCGGTCATGATTTCGGTGCCGTTCTCGTTGATCACATAGAACAACTCATGGTCGATGGTGGCAGTCTCCAGGTAGGGGTTACCTACGAGGTTCCATCCAGCCCAGTCGCCTTCGGCAAGTACAAGGTCGAAGTGACCGTCGCCTTCGTATTCAGTACCAGCAGGGAAGGTCAGCGTGACAGTCTCCATTTGTCCATCACCAGCATTGGCATAGAGGTAACCCGTGCCGGGAACAAGACCGAAACCAGCATCGGTGGCACCTTCGGTATCCTTATAGGTAATCCATTGGTTACCGTTGCCGTCACCTTCTTGGTTGAAATAGTACAGGTCGTAAGCATAAGGTTCAATCATGTTCGTCACAGCTGAGGGATTCACCGTAACGGGTGAGGAGATCAGGTAGTAGTGGTCATTCGTACCGCTGTAAGGAGTGAGGGTGAGGTCATAGCCCGTGCTCTCCATAGTGAAGTTCAGAGCATACGTTTTTCTAACTGATCCATACTTCTTCATTCCCACATAGGGGAAGCCATCCGGATAAGCCACAAGATCATCAGCAGTAGGCCAAGTGCTCTCGAAGGAAAGATCCGTACGTTCAGCGTTGGCATCGATGTCCCAAACCTTGAAGTTGGTGTACGTGCATCCGTCGTAGCCCTTGCAAGTAATGGCATAGTAATAATAGCTTTGACTATTGAGCCATCGTGCATCGCCGACTCCACGGCAAATGCCATCTTGGTCGAATACACCAATGTACAGGTTCTCAGCTCCCGCATATTCGCCGTTGATGAACAGCCTGCCGTAGATATAACAGTTCGTACCTGCGCAACCTGAATCATCCGGCGTCCAGATTTCTTGGGCAAACATAGCAGTGCATGCAAAACATGCTAATAGAAATACTAATACTTTTTTCATTTTTTTAATTATTTGTTGTTAATTAATTTAAGTTAGTTATACTTCTTTTGTATTATTTTTTGAATGGAATAATGGAGTCATTCACCTTGTTGATCTTGAACTTGGTTTCGTTGCTCTTGATCTTGGCTTCACTATTCGCCTTCTTGCCCATCATCGGCTTCACGAACTTGATAGGTTTGATGCTGCTACGGGCTTTCTCTGCTCCCGTCGAGAAGATCAAAGTCTTCTCCTCATCGCTGTTGGAATAGTACATGTAGCCTTTGCCGGGAACCAGGGTCATAACATCACCTTGCCATCCATCTCCTTCTATATAATCGGAAAGCCCATCCTTATCAGCGAATGAGTCTTCATCCACAGCCTCGAAATCAGCAAGGGCAGTCTCGATGTCCATCTCGGTAGCGATTGGGTAACCAATCCAGTTCCATCCGGGGTTGATAGTGATCTCAACGGTGTTCGGGTCGACAGTCGGACCTGCCAAGGTAATCGTGCAGGCATTTGCCATTTCGACCATGACCATCTCGGCGTTTGTCATCTCGTAATCTTCCAACCCAATCCATCCGTCCTCTTCATCATAATCTGCAAGATCATCTTGTGTCGCAATTGAAATGGCGTTGTCGCCTAGGGCTTCCTTCAGCAGGGTCATGCCGTCAACCTCGTTCAGGTCGATATAGGTGCTGATCCAGTTCCAACCAGCGCTCAGCTCGATGGTCTGGCCTTCGGCAGCCTCTGTGAAGCTGAAGTTGTCAACATAGAGGTAATACTGATATTCTGACAGGTAGAGAACAGCCACATACTTGGTGCCGGCAGGGACAGTATAGTTAAAGGTCAACCAGTCTGCAGTGGTGGCTTCAACAATATTTTCTTCATCCCAAGTGAAAGCACTGAAGTCCTTGGTGGTAGTAGAATAACCAATAGTGAAGTATTCAGTGCTGGTATACTCATCATATTCGTCAGTAGCCTCAAAATATGTGGTTTTGTATTCGAACTGAACATTTATTGCAGACTCAGTATTCAATTCAGGCGAAATGAGGTATTGATACCAGTATTCGTTTTCTTCATCAATTGAATTATAAGAACCGAAGCGGAGCGCAATATCTCCTGTACTTTGGTCTCTCCAAACAAAACCCACCTGGTTTTCTTCGTTAAATGAGTCGTATTCCCAGCAGATTATTTCGGGATTTGAAGTACTGACATCATCAAAGCCGTATTCGTAAGGCAGCTCGAAAGCTTCGCATTCGGTAGTGACATAGCCACCTAACCACTCGCTGGTGCCATCTTCGCGGCAGTTGGTGCGTACTGCCACTTGGTATTCGGTGCCTGGTTCAAGATTGTCGAAAGTGTAAGTGTAACCATCGTAACCTTCAATGATGATTTCACCATCCAGTGCGATATCGAAGGCCTGAGCCTCGGAGACCCAACTCAGCGTGATGTAATCGGTACCAACCTCCACAGTTGCGCTGGTAGGAGCTTCGCAGAGAGCAGTGGTCCAGAAGGTGTCGTGCATCCATTCGCTGTATTCACCGTCGCCGCAGTTGGCGCGCACCTGAACTTCGTATTCGGTTTCAGGATTCAGACCCGTGATGGTGTAGGAATTTGTGCTAGAAGTTGCTTCTGTCCAGTCAGGAGTCTGAACTAATGGTTCAGGTTCTACGACAACGATGTCGTCAACATTCAGAATGAACTGGTCAGTGCAGCCGAAGTGGCGGATGGCCACATAACCAGTTTCACCAGCGTAAGCGCTGAGGTCGACAGTGTATTCATACCATGCACCTTGGTCGCGGTTGCCGCTGCGGGTTGTGCCAGGATTCACCTTGGCACCAGTGCCCTTGGCAGTCATTGTCCATTGTTGGATGGTGGTAAAGTCGGCAGCATCGGTGTTGCCCGTGGTGGACACGGCCACACCGAAGACCTCGGCAGGATAGCTAGCATCCTGAGCGCAAGCCCAGAAGGTGATGCTGCCGCCCAAATTGATTTTAGGAGAAACCAGATAGTTGTCGGGGGTCAAAGCACCAACACCACTTACATTAGAGTATGATCCAGAGCAAATCAAATCGTTTGAAGTGTTATGGCCACCACCGGCAAGGCTACCACTAGCTGCTAAGTAGACACCGCCAATTTCTGAGCCAAGCACCCAAACATATCCGTCGCCGTCGGCATCAATGTTTGTCCAGCCTTGCATTGCGCTGTTCTCGAAGTCATTGTTTGGACCGTAAACCATCTCACGATACCAAATGTCGAAGTTGTCGTTCTCTGAAGTCCAGGTAAGGTCTGCGCTTTGGGCGGCGGGAACGATAGTCAAACCACTCGCGTAGCAGTTAGGCATTTCATCATATTCGAATTTGGTCTTGGGGAGGAATTGATAGACGGAGAGAGCCTTGGAGCTTTCATAGCCGCCAATGGCGGTGTTTGTTTCTTGGGTGACACCATACCAAGAGCAGCTACTAAATTGACCCGAAGTGGTTTCAAGAATACCAACCATCAGGTTGCCGCCCATATATTGATAAGGTGTAGTCAATTCAACCACCATCTGATTATCGACGATGGCGAGGGAGCCTGCATTCCTGACTTTTGTCATAGTGGCCCAATCTACCAATGTGGCAGCATCGAAAGCAGTGTAGTCCACTTCGGCTACATAGACTTCAAATTGGGCACCAGTCCAAGACACATTTGCATTGCTGGCGTAGAAGGTCATCTTTTGGATGAGCTTGCCAGTCATGTCTGTCAAGTTAGCGGCAGGGATGATGAACTGGCTCTTGGATAAAGCATCTACATAATAACCATAAACCGGCACATAGTTGTTGGTGCTGGTGCCGTCGTTCACGGTGATGGACAACGCATTGGTAGGAACGAAGCTTACGGTGTTGCTATAGGTGCTATAACCGTCTTCTCCGCCACAGTAGGTCTTCACGCGGGCATAGTAAGTGATCTCGGGAGTGAGGCCCTCAAGTGTCGTGGAAGGCGTGTTTGCTACATTGACAACGCGGAAGTCCTCAAATGCTGCATCGATGCTAAATTCCAAATCCCATTCGGTGGCTGTGCCATTCTCGGTCCAGCTCAGTGCGGCCACGGTGCCGTCACCGGGGGTAAGGGTCACTGTCAGAGCCGTAGGAGCGACGCAAGCCACGGTGGTGGTGAAGCTGACAGGGTTGGTCCATTCACTGTAGGCTCCGTCGCAGTTGGCGCGAACCTTGGCGGTGAAGGCCGTTTCAGCGGCGAGACCAGTGAAGGTGTAGGTGGGCTCGGTCACGTCAATGGGGGTTTCTTCTCCCAGCTGAACCTGCCAAGCGGCAGCATCGCTGGTCCAACTGATGGTGGCAGTGTGACCCGTCACGTCGGAAGCGGCAAGGCCTGTAGGTTTGGCGCAGTCGGGGATGTAGTCGATGCTCACGTTGTCGATGTGCAGGTTGTTGTCGCCGTTGGTTTCGGTGGATTCACCGTAGAAAGCTACGATGACACTCTGGCCGGCATAACTGCTCAAGTCAATGGCAACGGCTTCACCGACAGCATTGTTGGTAATGTTGTCATACACATATTCCGAACCGGCGTTGTCCCACTGGCGAAGGACATTCCATGTGGCCATGTTGTCGGTGGAAATCAGCACGATAAACTTGTCATCAGGCTGACCACCAGCAGTCGGGCTTGCACTACTGCCAGAAGAATAAACGGTCAATGCCAAGTCAAAGGAGAGTTGGACGTTGTTTTCCATAATCACAGCAGGCATGACCAACCATCTTTGGTAATTACCATAGATATTGACGCGGGCATGGTTGTCGAACACGCTGTTGCCTGTACCGAAGCTCCAGCCGTAGGTGGCAGCTTCAAGTGTAGCTGTACCATTTGCCAGCAGGCCAGTGTACAAGCTCCAGCCCGTAGGAATGGCAGTGCCGAAAGGCTCAACCAACGGGATACCGAACATGGTGGAGAAGCTCAAGCTCTTCCAACCGCTGGTTTGGTCGCCGCACACGCTCTGCACTCTGTACTGGTAAGCTGTGCCAGGGGTGAGACCAGTCAAGTTGGCGGTAGTAGCCGTGGTGTTGGTCAGGTAAGCTGTCCAATCCGCAACAGTACCACCTTTGTACTCTACATTGTAGTTACCGCTGCCGCCAGTCCAGGTGAGGGTGGCGCTGTTGGCGGTCACGTTGGAAACCTCAAAGGTTTCTGGCCTGTCGCACACAGGGCCGCTACCAGCGGTGATAACCATCTGGATGTTCGGGCGTTTGTATTGTCCGGTGCCAGGCACCGTGCTGGTGGTGTAAGGGCCAGCACTGTCACTCTGGGTGTAACGGGCCATGTAATTAGTCGTAGAAGTACCTTGCCATGAATCGCCGCTGAAGTAATAGAGATAATCCTTGATGCAGCCAATCAGCAGGTTAGACGTTCCGTCGTAAGCGAAGGGGGTGTCAAGGGTGATGGTTACCCAACCTGCTGTTGTGGTAACGGGAAGGGTTCCGTTGAAGACCTCATCGGCATCGGCGAGGCTGATACCTGTTGAAAGGTTTTCGGCATCAACGTTTGCCATGTAAACGACAAGCGGGATGTCCTTGGCAGCAATGCCCATGTAGTAGAAGCTAATGCTGCTAATGGTACCTGCCATTCCAATCTCCTCGGCAGTGTAGAGCTGCTCGGTGATGGAGTAGTTGTAGTACGTACCGATTGGGTTGGTGTTGCTTGTGGTAGTACCATCTCCAATCGTCACAGTCGTCTGTGCGTTTGCTGCCCATGGCGCCATTAGCGCGAAAAGCAGCAAGAAAAGTAATGACTTTCTTTTCATTGTGATTTTGAATTAGGTTAATAATTAAGTTAATTGTTTAATTTGGTGTTTCTAATTTGTGTTTTGTTGTTGTCTCTGTTTTTGTCTGTTTTTTGTCTCTGTTTTAGTCGTATTTCGATTTAAGGATTTAATATTTAATGATTTCTAATTTCAAGATTTGGCTGTCAGCAATCAGCTATCAGCTATCAGCCCGGTGAGACCCAAGCTGAATGCTGACTGCTGATGGCTGATGGCGTTGTCGACGTAGCGTTGGGCTTCTTCTATGGTACTTTTCTTTTCCATGGTTGGTGTCGCTTGTGTTTCCTGTGGTTGTCTTGCTCCGAAACCTTGCTGAGCTTGTTCGGAATCAATGGAATACGTCCATTCAGTGCAGATAGACGCACTTATGGGATTGATGCTGTGATATTTATCTTAACTATTTGATTTATAATTGTTTAACATTGTTTAATTATGTTGGCATCGGTGCATAATTATACACTAAGCCGACTGCAAAAATAGTGTTTTTTTCGATATGGCGTATATTATTTTGAAATATTTTGGATTTTTTTTTGAGGGTAGGGAAACTCCAAAAAAAGAATCCAGCGGCGCGACGCGCCGCTGGATTCTGGTCATCCCTTTTATGAATAGGTTATTTAGCGTTTGTGGGGTAAAGGAGTATCCTGTCTTCCGTTACGGTAGATGCCGGGACGTACATGTAGCCAAGTCCAGGTTCAAGGCTATTGAAGCCCGTTGTCCTCCATTGGTCACCCGTATATCTGGCGTTGCCATTCTTGGCTTTGATCACGTCACCTGTGACAGCGAATCTGGCGGGGATAGCCTGGTCGAGGGTCTTGCTCTCACTGAACGGGAATCCAATCCATGTGGCGGTGTTGGCATTTATAGTGATGGGGTGTTGGGCGGGGTCGATGAGCATACCGGTCAAGGTAAGCACGCAGGCTTCGGGAACCTCAATCCTGTACATACTTGCCACATCCCAAGTGAAGCCGTTTGCAGCTCTCCAACGAGTACCGTTCCATCGGCAGTTACTATTCTTCGACTTGATGGTCATGCTGGTGGCCTCGGGCAAAGCCGCATTAAGGGCGTTTTGCAAGTCCTCAAGGGTGATGTCAAGGTAGGTCGAGAACCAGTTCGAACCTTGGGATAAATGTATTGTTTGTTGAACTAAATTCATCTTTTCAATGCAGTTGGACCAAGTGTCTATTATGTCATTGTTTTCATCTGTCACGGCACAAATGCCATACTTGTAATTATCGGGAGCCAAATTAATCCATTTGGTATCCACATAGTAGTCTTGCATTACATTGTCCGCAACCAATTGCATTTCACTGCCGTCGCTCTTAGCGCGATAGACACGGTATGCCGTGCTTCTTGACCTTGATGAGGCCGATGCATCGGAACTGTAAAACCGGATGTAATCCACATAGAAGCAGTCATTATTTTGGCTCACAGTGATGTCTTTCGAATAGGACCACTTGAAAGTGTGTACACCAGCAGTGACAGCAAATGTTCTCTCACCCCAACTGCCATTGCCCGAATAGCTACCTT
>JAEEGK010021264.1_pt1 | contig 13715 bp, 11 predicted proteins | sample 8958771 | NCBI WGS metagenome assembly JAEEGK01 (sample SAMN16246547, study PRJNA631951) | gut metagenome | biome: gut microbiome; feature: rumen; material: SC-attached | host: Bos | place: Iran: Karaj | collected 2018-10 | reverse complement strand
ATACATAATCGAACGAATCTTCCCACATGCCGAAGATGTCGTGCGGATTATGGAAACCGAAGCTGTTGGGGGATTTCTTAATGAACATCAGAGGCGGAATATCGTCCAGATCCCAGTTTGCCGGGATTTCAACCAGGTCGGTCTCTTCGCCGCGGATCAACGGTTTCATCCAGGTGGATGCCGGAGCGGAATAATCAATCTTGCTCCAGGTGTCGCCAATGCGGACATAATACGGCAGGCAGTCGTGATGCATCAGGGAATGGTCGTATTTAATGCCGTATTTTTTCAGCAGTTTGTCGGTTACAGTAGAGAATTCCCACCAGGGAGCCACGTAACCCGTAGGCGGTTTGCCGGTCAGCTCGGTGATCAGTTCAATGCTCCTTACCAGGATGTCTTCTTCCTGCTGCGGGGTCATCGCGATGGGATTTTCGTGTGCATAGCCGTGGGCGCCGATTTCATGGCCGTCAGCCACGATCATTTTCATCTGTTCGGGGAAGGTTTCAATGGAATGGCCCGGAGCGAACCAGGTTACCTTGAGGTTGTTTTTCTTGAATAATTTCAGCAGACGGGGGATGCCCACTTCACCGGCGAACAGGCCGCGGGAAATATCGTCCGGTGAATCTTCGCCGCCGTAGGAGCCTAACCAGCCGGCGACCGCGTCAATGTCTACGCCATAACCAACAAGAATTTCTTTTTTAGCCATTTTACGTTCCTCCTTTAATAAAAAATAATAATGGATGATTTATTTACCCTGCATGGGTATGTTGGCGGTTTAAAAATCCCTGAGATAGAGTTTCTTGTTCAGGTCTCTTAAATAGGGGAGCGTTTTTCTCATCCGGGTGGTTGCGCTTAAATCAATTTCCGCACAGACAACAGCCTCTTCGTCCGCTCCGGCAGAAGCGAGCAATGTAGTGTCCGGCGCAACTACGCGGCTTAATCCTCCGAAAACCGTATCCGAGTCCTGGCCGCAGCGGTTGCATGCGACCACAAAGGCGCCGTTTTCCAGGGCGCGGCTCCTGGAAGCGGTATCCCAGACATAATACCTCGCCTTGCCGAAAGCGGAAGTATAGATCAGAATATCCGCGCCTTTCTGAACCTGGATCCGTGACATTTCCGGAAAACCGATCTCGTAGCAGATCAGAAGACCGACCGTGGCAAAAGGAAGTTTGAAGACGGATATCTGATCACCATGCCGGAACCGGAGGCTCTCATCTCCCCAAAGATGCATTTTTCTGTGGGTTCCGATTACCTGTTCCGGGCCTGCAAGAACAGCCGTATCATAAACGCTACCGTTTTCAGCGGCTTCCAGAATGGCGCCGACAAGATAGACATCATATTTCGCGGCCAGGTTTACCATCCAGTCCGTGGTTTCCCCCGGAATGGGTTCGGACAGTTCCCGGTCCTTCAGTTCTACCCGGTAGCCGGTACTGAAAAGTTCAGGCAGTACAATCAGTTTCGCGCCCTTGGAAGCGGCATCCGCCACAAGCTCTTCCGCGTGTTTCAGATTGGCTTCCTTATCATAGGGAATACAACGCATTTGCACGGATGAAACCATCACTTTGGTTGTCAACTCATATCCCTCCTTTCTTTATTATTTTCCCTTTTGTTCTGATAATTGCAATTTCTGTGCCAGTTTTAAAAAATTAGCATCAGAAATACAGATTCTTTTCAACAGAGAGCCAATGCGGATTGTTTGCAGAGCCGTAACCGTTTTGGTTACGACACAAAAAGCAAACGCGCATAACCCCATGCATTTCTGCATAAGATTATGCGCCATTGCATAAACTTTTATTGCTTTCTCATTTTCCTGCTGATCGTGCTCTGATCCACACCCAGCGCTTCCGCTATCTGGGTCGTGGTTTTATATTTGTTTTTTGCCATTTCAATCAACTGGTTTTCCACCAGACGCTGGGCTTCCCGCAACGGCATGATATCATCGATCCGTATCATGGCCCCCCCGTTCCGGTTGACGATGGTTTCCGGCAGGCTGTCTGCCCCGATCAGATCCTGCTGGGCCAGTACGACCATGCGCTCCACGGCATGCTGAAGTTCCCGGATGTTTCCGTCCCAGCGGTAACTGAAAAAGGCATCCATCACTTCCGGAGAGAAGCGTCGGTTGAGATTATATTTCTTATTATATTTATCCAGAAAAGCAAGGGACAGGGGAAGGATATCATCCCGGCGTTCCCGCAGCGGGGGGATATCGATCTGGACAACATTCAGGCGGTAATACAGATCTTTGCGGAAAAGACCTTTTTTGATTTCCGTCAGGAGGCTTTTGTTGGTAGCTGCTATGATGCGCACGTCCAGAGGCAGGACTTTGGTACCTCCGACGCGCATGTATTCCTTTTCCTGGAGAACCCGCAGAAATTTGGCCTGCATGTTGATTGGGATTTCGCTGATTTCATCCAGGAACAGCGTACCGTGGTTTGCCAGTTCGAAAAGTCCCGGTTTCCCAGTCTTTTCCGCTCCGGTAAATGCGCCTTTTTCATATCCGAAAAGTTCGGATTCGATAAGGGTCGGGGGAATCGCGCTGCAGTTAATTTTAATGTAAGGTTTGCCGGCCCGCAGGCTTTTGGCATGGATCATATTCGCCAGCACTTCTTTGCCCGTGCCGGACTCACCGGTAATCAAAACAGCCGCGTCTGTCTTGCTGATCCGCAGGGCCATGGAAGCAACTTTCTGCATCTGCGCGCTTACGGCAATAAAGGATGTGTTCTTTTCTTCATGGAAACGGACACGTTCCAGTTCCCTTTTGTAACCGTCCATTAACCGCCGGGTTTCTTCCAGTTCTTCCGCAAGCTCATTTTCGTTCAATATAATGCGGGATGTGTTGATAACCCGGGTAATCCTGCCGTTTTCATCTGTGATAGGGGTTCCCAGAACCAGGAGCTTTTTTCCCGTTGCCGTGGTTTGGATAGCCTGTACCCGGCGCTTTGATTCTAAAACCATCCGTGTAATGGAAGGGTAGAAAATACGTTTCTTTTCCAGTTCATATACACTTTTGCCTACCAGGCTTTCCGCGTCGACCCCCCATATCGTTTTGGAAGCGGAACTCACCTCCAGCGTGATTCCGTCAGCGTCAGAAGCGTAGATTACATCCCAGTTGGTTTCAAACAGTTTATGGATATCCTGGGCAAGATGGCTGTAATTCAATTCGGTATAGCCCACCGTGCCCGCCCCGTTGCTATGGAAACGGAGTTCAACAGCGCCTGCCGGCTTTTTGTCGATAAAAATGCTGCTGAGTACAATAAATTCGTTATTTTCCGTAAAAAAAAGTTTTGTTTCTGTAGGATACTCCAGCATCTGCGCAATATGTTTGCTGTTTTCCAGGGTTTCGATGGAAACTCCGATAAGCTTCTCAGGCTGAAAGCCTCTCGACTTGCAGTAATTCTGATTGACCTTAACAATATGGCCGGTAATATCAATTACTACGACTTCACAAGGCAGGCAATCTAATAGAATTTTTTCGGAAATAATCGGATTGGTCATTGCAGGTATTCCATTCCAAGATACCGAAAAAGTAAAAATACTTTCATGGCACCTTTAAAAAACTGACAACAAAAACTAAAGAACGATTTTGAAAAGTTGTAACGTTAAATTATTCGGAAACTTCTTCAACCCGGCTGATTTTTTTTGCGGAAATGTCTGAAAGCAACCCCAGAAAGATACCGCAGGCAAGACCGACAGCGGTCAGGACAGCCCCCGTAAACGGATTATCCGTAATCCGGTAGCCGACAGCGGCGGCTGCGTAATAGGCAGCGTTTCCAATAAAAGTACCCGGAATGAAGCCCAGCAATTGAAAACGGGCCTGCCAGCACATAATCGCCGCGAAGATAATCGTGAAAAAATAATAGGGGATACCTGCGAAACATCCGCAGATCAACGTAGTTAAAACGCCCCAGATTACTCCGCTAAGATTTGAGGCAAGTCCTGATACAACACCGTTCTTACCGCCACCGGCCGCAAAATAAGTTGCCCAGCCGAGAAAACCGACAAAACCGGTCAGTCCGCTCGTATCTGCAATAAAGCACCATACGCCTGCCAGGATTCCTACCGTTATGCCAACAGCTGTTAAATAACTCATAATGTACCCCCTTCCCTGATTATAAAATGCAGTATCCTGGTTGAAATACCATTTCACTTTTCTTTATGCATTTTTCATGCCAATTACTGGGGAACGGGGAAAATATTTTACATTCGAAAAATGTGATGCTATACTTATAATTGCCAGGTAATGTTTCGATGGGAGGGGATTCTGTGGAACAGGAACTGAAGCTGCAGCAGGAACAGAAAATTTCACAAAGTCTCATCCAGCAAATGCAATTATTGCAAATGACCTCCCTGGAGCTGGAAGAATATATCAATACCCGTTTTCTGGATAATCCGGTGCTGGAAGTCACGGAACCGGAAATACCGGCCCTGGTAACCGATGTGAATCTGATCCGGACTTTTGCCGAAGAACAGCTGAAGCAGGATCTGTTTGCGGGAATCCGCTCCAAACGGTATTCCGATGAAAGAAAACAGAATAACCAGCTGTACCGTAAGGATGCCGGAATGACTCTGGCGGAACATCTCCTCCTGCAACTGCGGAAACCCTTTTCAGAAGGAAGAAACAGGAAAATCTGCCGCTTTATTGCCGAAAGCCTGACCGGACAGGGGTACCTGACCGAAACCGCGGAGTTCATCGCAGGCTGTCTGCGTGTCCGTACGGAAGAAGTCCGGGCATGTATTTCCCATATGAAAGAGCTGGATCCTCCGGGCGTCTGCGCGGCAAATCTTTCCGAGTGCCTGCAGATCCAGCTGGGAAGGAAAAAGGAGAAGGATTATTCAATAGAAACAGCAGTGGTCGAAAAGTATCTGAGCCTTCTGGCACGGAACCAACTGCATGTGATTGCCAGGCGGCTTGGGATCCCGGTTTCCCGCATTGTCACCGCACGGAGGGAAATCCGTTCGCTGAATCCGTATCCGGGTTCCGGCTTTGCGGACTCCGGACAAACATATTATGTGATACCTGACCTGACCGTGAAAGAGGACGGCGGGAAGCGGTTTCTGTCTGTTAATGAGTCGCACATGCCCACAGTAAGAATCAGCGCTTTTTATGTGCGGCTGTTTGAAAGTCCGGACTGCGATGAGGAAACACGCCGGTACCTGGCGGGGAAAATACGGCAGGTTCAAAACCTGAAAGAACAGCTCCGTATCCGGAGTACTACCCTTGCGAGGCTCGGGCGGTTTATTGTGGAATACCAAAAGGGTTTTTTCCAAAAAGGTCCGGGGTATCTGCGCCCGTTGCGCATGCAGGATGCCGCGGAGCAGCTTTCCCTTCACCCCTCCACGGTAAGCCGGGCCGTGCAGGGAAAATATCTGCAGTGCCGGCATGGCCTGTTTCCCCTTCGCTATTTTTTCAGCAAGGGCTTTCTGCGGGATGGACAAGATGCAGTCATCACAACCGAAAGCATTTTAGCGGTCCTTCTGGATGTTATTGAAAAAGAGGACCGGAAAAAACCGTTCAGTGACAGCGGACTGCGGAAGCAGATGGCACTGCGGGGACTGGAAATATCCCGACGGACCATAACAAAATACCGGGAAAAGCTGAATATACCCGACAGCCGCGGCCGGAAGATCTTCTCCGGGAAAACCGCAACGCCGGATTGAAAGCTGTTTCGGGACTCACAACAGTGCATTTTAATTATAGCATATTAATAATGATAATTCGATATTTTTACTAACAAATAATGCTTAACCCTTATAAAAAACGCCCCATTTGTCAGACAGTATGATGTACTGCCAACGAATGGGGTGTTGTTTATTACCGGTTAGGACTTTTTATTTGTAATACCAGGCAATTATTTGCTGTTATTCCCGCTATACGGGTTTAATCTCTTCAATAACTGCTTTGAAATAATCATTCACGAAAAATATCAGATCGGCATGCCATTTTCCCAATTGACCTTGATTTCCTGGATGTCAAGGGTGTAAATTCCGTATTCGTTCAGATACTTTTCTTCGATTTCGTCCATCTCCTTGCCGAACAGGATCGGATCTTTGTTGACTTCCTGGCCGAAGGACGCAATGTTGTAGTATTTTTTGAGGATCTTACGTAATACGGAAGGCACTTCTTCCGGTTTTGTGATGGTTTCGTCCACGCCAAAGATGATGCTGTCCTGCAGTATGTCATCATCCATGGAATTAATTTCAATAGCCTTAATTTCTACGTATTTCATTTTATCCCTCTTTTCTGACGTGGTCCTGTCCGGACCCGCCGGTATCATTAACTGTCGGAACATATTGCTCTTCAACAATTAAATAATACCATTTACATAAAAATGTTTCAAGCAAAACAGGGAATTGGGAAGCGCGGATTATAAATTTACATATTTTTTAAATTCCTGTATGTAATGCCGGGAAACGGGAATATCTTTCTGGGAACAGTTTTCCAGCGTCAGCACGAACGTATCGTTAAACCAGGGGACCACTTCCCTGACTTTGTTGACGTTCACGATATAACATTTATGGGTACGGAGGAAGCCGTGGCCCGTGAGTTTTTGTTCCAGTTCTTTTAACGGCGTGTTAACTTCGAAAATCCCTTTGTCCGAAAAAACCAGGATGCGCTGCTGTTCGGATTTGATCAGGCTGATTTCCGATTCCGCGTTCAGCAGGATCATTTTGTCGTTTTGCCAGATAGGGAATTTTAAATCGCCCGATGAAGACTTTTTCTCTGAAAGCTGCCGTTTCAGATTCCGGTAACGCATGATCGACGCGAGGATCCGCTCCTGCGTATACGGTTTAAGAATATAATCCAGGGCATTCAGTTCGAAGGCGGTGACCGCAAACTGGTCAAACCCTGTGGCAAACACGATTTCAGGCGGATTCTTGACGGTCGATTTAATGATTTTTGCTGTCTCGATCCCGTTGATCTGGGGCATCTCGATGTCCAGATAAATCAGGTCCGCCGTATCCTTCTGCAGGAAATCCAGCGCTTCCTGCCCCAGAGAGCATTCCGCGACGATCTCCACATCCTTGATATTCAGAAGGAGGGACGCCAGTTCCTGCCGGGTCGGGAATTCATCATCTACTACTATTATTCTGATCATTGCGTACTGATCACCTCCTGGACCGGGATTCTCATGGAAACTATGGTTCCTTTATTTATGCGGCTGAATATGCGCAGCCTGTTTTTACTGCCGTATAATGTGTTCAGCCGTTTGTTGACATTCGACAGGCCGATGGATTTCTTGGGCACGGAATCATCCAGTATGGTTGCCAGTTTTTCCCTGGCGATTCCCATACCGTCGTCAATCACGGTGATACGGAAATAGGAAGGCTTCTCGTCGATCCGTATGGTGATCTTTCCCCCGGTAATTTTCGGATAGAGACCGTGCTTGATGGCGTTCTCCACAAGGGGCTGCAGGATCAGCGCCGGCAGCATGAACGAGTTTTCCGTATTCAGTTCATAATCCACCTGGAGACGTTCCCTGAAGCGCGCCTGTTCCAGATGGATATAGGCGCCGATGTGCTGGAGTTCTTCCCGGATGGTAATCATGGTATCCGCGTCCGCCAGGTTTTTGCGGTAATAATTGGCCAGATCGTTGATCAGCGTTTTCGCGGTCTGGGGCTGCTGCGTGCAGTAATAACTGATCGTGCTCAGCGCGTTAAACAGGAAATGCGGATTGATCTGGGACTGGAGCGCTTTGATTTCCGCCTGCTGCAGCAGGTCCGCTTTTTCTTTGATGTTATGGAACGCCAGCTGTGTCGAGATCATGGTCCCGATACCGTTGATCAGCGTTTCTTCCATCGGCGAGACCCGGTTATCCATAATATGGCCGGCGCAAAGGTAGCCGAACTTTCTCTTATCGTCATAAAGCGGCACCGTCAGACAGGCCCGGATCACATCCAGCTTTTCGGTGGGGATGGAGAAATCACTTTTAAAAAGTTTTGCGAAATCGTTTTTCAAAAACGTGACAAAGGGCGCTTCTGTACGGTACGAAGTGAAACCCAGAATTTCATCCATGGAAGTAATGGCCACAAAGTCGAAGGTTTCCGAATCCTTGATAATAATATCGACGGTCTCGGAAGCGCTTTTTTTATCCAGCCCGTTCTGCAAAAAGGAAAGGGTGCTGTTCGTGATCTTTAACGCGATTTTCGCGCTGATGCCTTCAAATTTTTCCTGCTGGTTGTAAAAATCTTCCAGAAGACCGATAAAGGAACCCGTGCCCACCGTTACGGAAAAAAGGAGAGGGAAAATAACATCTTCCAGCGTGAGGGGAGAAGGAAGAAGATCCGGCGGGAACACAGCCATAAACGCAAGGTTAATTGACGTTAAGGCATAAGCAATCGCGCCTGCGTGCACAAAATTATAATTCTGCTTTTGCAGCCATTTGGATAACATGCCTGCGACGAAGCCTTCCGCAATCGTCAGGACGATGGGAAGCAAACCGGCAGGATGAATCAGCGCGCCGTAAACCAGGGAAATGATACAGGCCGTTGCCACGCCTGCAGCCGGCCCGCCGATCAGTCCGGCGGAAATCACATAGGTGCTGTGGTTGTTTATCACAACCGTTGGCAGCAACGTGCCGCAAACTAAATCCAGCCCGCCGAAAAAGGAAAAGAACAGCACAAGCTTTACTCTGCTCCGGACCTTCTCGTGCAGCGTGTTAATGGTTTCCCTGAGAATCGCCGTGCGGCACAAAACCGAAAACAGGATCAGCACCACGAAGATCCGGGCGCACAGATTTGTCAGTATAACATACCAGGCCATAATACCACCGTTTACCATTGCTTATTTTAACCGGGAAGCCGACCACCTTTTCCGAATCGCTGAAATAGCAGTAACCATCGGCAAAGGACGATGTTTTTTCAAAACTATCATATCGTCTGGCCGTTTTTTGCGCAAGTATTTTAATTCCGTATACCGCACAAAAACCTGTTTATTTGTCAACAAACGTTGCAAAATGAAAAAATAAATCAAAAAGATGTTAATATAAAATTGTCAAAAACACACATATGTGTTTTATTGAACCTTGCAAGAGGGTGTTCGTGCAAACTATTTTAAGCAACAGGAGGCGATAGTATGAAAATCAAAGTAGCTGCAATCCAGATGAACTGCGAACTCGCTAATGTGGACGCAAATCTTGCCAAAGCCGAAGCATTATTGAAAGAAGCAGTAGAAAAAGGAGCGAAATGGGTCATCTTCCCTGAGTTGTTTAATACGGCTTACTGGATACCGAAACAGGACGTGGAACTGGCGGAAGATATTCCGGATGGCCGTACAACCCAGTGGATGATCGAACAGGCCAAAAAGTACCAGATCCTGGTTTCCGGATGCATTCTGGCAACCACCCCCAACAAGGGCATCATCACCGACACCGCCCTCACCGTTAACGAAAACGGCGTAATGGGCACTTACGACAAAGTACATCTCTGGGACAATGAAGAGCTCCGTTTCCAGAACGGCAGCAAAGTTCCCGCCCCCATCAACTACGGCGACCTGCATATCGGCATGCAGATCTGCTATGAAATCGGTTTCCCCGACATTTCCCGCCTGATGGTTCTGAAAGGCGCCAACGTGATCATCTACCCCGCAGCCTTCGGCCGCGCCCGTTACTATGTATGGGATATCCAGTCCAAAGCCCGCGCGCTGGAAAACGGCATCTATGTCATCGCTGTAAACCGGGCCGGTGTGGACGACAACACCGTATTCCTGGGCGGCCATTCCCGCATCGTAGCGCCGAACGGAGAGGTTCTCTGCGAAGCCGGCCGGGATGAAGACGCTGTCCTCGTGGCGGAGATCGACATCGATAAATGCACCGAGGCAAGGCGCACCGTTCCGTACCTGCGCGACCTGAACAAAGCGCTGGTAAAATCCGAGTGGGAAAAGATCTGATATAAGGCAGTAAAAAATACTCAGTAAAGGAGGAAACACCATGTCACTGAATACATGGATGATATGTGGTCTGGCACTCTATGTGTGCTTTGTAATTTACGTAGGCTTTCTGGGCGCCAAAAAGATCAAAGGCTTAAGCGACTTCGCGGTAGCCGGCGAATCTATGGGCCCGATTCCTCTGGGACTTGCCTTCGCGGCCTCGTTCTTCTCCGCCGCGACATTTATGGGTTATGTAGGTTTCTGTTATGCCTGGGGCTCCACCGGCATGTGGATCTTCCTTGCCATCTTCTGCGCTTCAACCCTTGGCTTCATCTTGCTTGCCAAGGGCGTCCGCAACAGTAACGTGGAACTGAAGTCAATTTCCATGGCGGACTGGCTGGCGAAACGTTACAACAGCGACGTACTGCGCGGTCTGTGCTCCATCGTTTTCATTATCCAGATATTCTACATCGCCGGCCAGTTCTCCGCAGGCGGCTCGCTGCTTTCGGGAATGATTGACGGCCTGGATTACACCACGGCCATCATCGGCGTCACCATCATCACCGTATTATACGTAACCGTAGGCGGCCTCTTCGCCGACGTTTACACCAGTATCGGGCAGATGTGCCTGATGATTTTCGCAGGCGTGTTCGTATTCGTCTCCGGCCTGATGCTCTTCAAGGGCGGCCTGACGGAGGTGTCCGACATCCTTGCGGCCCAGAATCCTTACTTCGTTACCGTAACCAACCCCGGCGCGCTGCACATGTACAGCTACGCCACCATCTTCGGCGTAATGTTCATCGAATTCGCGTTTGCGGGCCAGCCCCAGCTGCTGAACAAGATCATGGCGTTAAAGAACCCGAAAGACATGTCCAAGATGATCTGGACCTGGATCTTCGCTTCCTTCTGCTGCCTGCTGGTTATGTTCGGCGGCCTGTACATGCGGGCTATCAATCCGTCCCTTAAGGTTGCGGACAACGCGGTTATCGAATATGTAAAACTGTTCCATCCGGTTATCAGTACCATCCTGTCGGTTGCCATCGTCGCGGCGCTGATGTCCACCGCCTGCGGCCTGATCCTGGTTATCACCACCTGCATCAGCAACGACCTGTTCCTGAAGACTCTCGTAAAACACGGGATCATTAACATGGAAGAAGAAAAGGCGGAACGTTTCGCCTACGGCCTGACAAAAATCCTGCCGGCCATTATCGGCGCGATTTCACTGTACCTGGTCTTCAATCCGCCTCCGTTCATGGGTGTTATGGTCTGGATCGGTATCTCCGGTGTATCCGCGGCAACTCTGGCTCCCCTGATTTTCGCCCTGTTCCTGCCGAAGATCGCCAACTCCAAAGCTGCCATCATCGGCGCTATCGTAGGCGAAGGCGTTTACTTCTACCTGTACCTCATCGCCCACATTGAACGCAGCGTTATGGCTGCCGGCGCCTGGGGCGTATTAGTCAGCTTCGTAGTCATGTTTGTGCTGGGCAGCCTCTGGAAGAGCGACCTGCCGGAAGCACAGGCCCAGAAATAAAGGAGGGTGATCTGCTATGTTGTGGCATAATCCGATGCTAACGGTCTGGCTGGGCATCAGCATATTTACCGTTGTGATTTCCTATATTCTTCTGAAAAAGTGGTACTAAAGTGGAATTAAATTAAATAAAAACCGCCTGCCTGCAATATGGCAGATGGTTTTTTTGTGGAAAGTAATTAAAAAGCAAAGGCAAAAAAATCTCCGCCATTTCTGACGGAGATTTTTAATCAGTTTTTTATTTTTTACTCCAACTCTCTTTGCGTTCCCTGCGCAGCATCCTGTCAGGATCAAGATGTTTCTGTTCAACGCCAGACGCAAGTTCCGCCACGCCGGTGAGCGGGTTCAGCGGTTTCTTCTTGCCTTCGCAAACCGGGCAGTGGCATTCGTTCTTGTAGTTTTCCGGTTCCGTATAGGTCGTGATCACGCCTTCGTAATTCCGCAGAATCACTTTCCGCGGTGTCTGGGAAATCAGGTAGTTCGGCATAACCGGTGTCTTTCCGCCGCCGCCGGGGGCATCCACCACAAAGGTCGGGATGCAGAAGCCCGAAGTGTGACCGCGGAGCGCTTCCATGATTTCGATACCTTTGGAAACCGGAGTCCGGAAATGGCTCAGGCCAAGGCTCGGATCGCAATTGTAAATATAGTACGGACGCACCCGTGCGCGCACCAGGGCGTTAACGAGTTCTTTCATAACATGCACACAGTCGTTCACACCGGCCAGCAGCACGCTCTGGTTCCCCAGGGGGATACCGGCGTCGGCAAGGCGGGCGCAGGCCCGGCGGGATTCTTCGGTCAGTTCGTTGGGATGGTTAAAGTGGGTGTTGCACCACACCGGATGATATTTTTTGATCATGTTGCACAGTTCCGGCGTGATTCTTTGCGGGCAAACCACCGGCGTCCGGGTGCCGAAACGGATGATTTCGACGTGTTCGATGGCCCGTAATTCCGACATGACTTTTTCCAGCACCGCATCGCTGAGCATCAGCGCGTCACCGCCGGAAATAAGCACGTCACGGATATGTTCATTATTTCTGATGTATTCAATTCCCTTCATTATCTGTTCCATGGGAACGTTCTGGTCATGCTGTCCCGCGAATCTTCTTCTCGTACAGTGACGGCAGTACATAGAGCACTGGTCCGTAACCAGGAGCAGGACTCTGTCCGGATACCGGTGGGTCACGCCCGGAACGGGACTGAACTCATCTTCGGCCAGGGGGTCCGCGTCTTCATACGGCGCAAAATACAATTCATTCGCAGTGGGAATCGCCTGTTTCCTGACAGGGTCGTAGGGATTGTCAAGATCAATCAGGGAAAGGTAATAAGGGGTCACCGCCATCCTGAGCCGTCCCAGAGTCGCTTCGATCCCGTTGCGCTCTTCTTCGGTCAGGACAATACCGTAGTCCTCCAGATCCTTTACGGTAGTGGCCCGGTGAATGACCTGCCAGCGCCAATCGTTCCAGTCCGACTCGGCGACGTCTGCAAACAATCCGTTTCTTGTCTTCATTGTTTCCCCTCCAGATTACGTTAGGTTAAAAATAGTTACCACTATTATACAGGCGAATCCGAAAATAATCTACTGCTTTTTTATATAAAAAGCGGCCCCGGAACGGAGCCGCTCTTCTTATACTATAACTTTCAGACTTTCTAAACTTTTTAACTGGTACCAGGCTGCGCCTGTGTCACGATACAGCCAGTCTGAATTTCTTACCAGAGACCAACCACCTTCCACCACATCGGGCCAATGCCCAGGAAGCAGATCAGGAACAGGATGGAGCAGATGAAACCAACTTTCCACCATTCCGGCTGGGTAATGTAACCGGAGCCGAAGTAAATGGGAGCCGGGCCGGTTGCGTAATGGGTTAAGCAACCCATGATACCGGTTTCAACGCCCAGCGCGATAGCGGAAAGCATCGGGGGAGCGCCTGCGGCAACTGCCACTGCCAGGAACGCGGCGTATACTGCGCTGACGTGTGCGGACAGGGAAGCGAATGCGTAATGCACGTACATATTGATGAGGCACAGAATGAGCAGGGTGGTCATGGGATCGATCCCCTTCAGGCTTCCGGAGATGCCCGTTGCAATCCATTTTACGAAGCCCAGTTTTGCCAGGCCGGTAGCCAGGCTCATCAGGCCGCCCATCCATACCAGCGTATCCCACGCGCCTTTTTCGGTGATGATATCATTCCATTCCAGCGCGCCGCGCACCAGCATGAAACCGATGCAGACCAGGGCGATCATGGTCGCGTTCAGACCGGTGAAGGAGGTGGTAGCCCACATGGCAAGCGCTGCCAGGAACGCAATCAGAACGGTGGTTTCCGCGCC
>JAEEGK010021254.1_pt1 | contig 13718 bp, 9 predicted proteins | sample 8958771 | NCBI WGS metagenome assembly JAEEGK01 (sample SAMN16246547, study PRJNA631951) | gut metagenome | biome: gut microbiome; feature: rumen; material: SC-attached | host: Bos | place: Iran: Karaj | collected 2018-10 | reverse complement strand
TTAATATTTTTTTTTTGAATTATTTCATCAATTGTAAAGGGTTTCTTTTTTTTAATTTCTGATTCTTTAAGTTTAAATAGATCATTTGCCGTTGGATTAATAATATTTTCATTATTTTTAGAACTTTCTTCAGACTCAATATTATTATTTTGATCAGAATTCATAATAAATTTTTTGAATAAATAATTCATTAAATTTTTTTGAGCAACACTTTTTATTTTATTATTTTTAATTTTTGGTTTTTCTTCCTGATAAAATTTTAAATCGAGATTTAAATTATATTTATCATTTATTTTTTTGAGATTTTCTATCTTAGGATATAAACTTTGATAAATAGAATCACCTTTATTTTTAAAATTCATTACATTTCCTAATTTTATTTTTTGAAAATCATTTTTTAAAAATTCTTTTTGTTTAAACATACCGCTAGTTACCAATAATTTATCTGATTTTTTTTCCTCATTATTTACAGGAGTTATAATTGGTAATATAGTTTTAGTTATATTAAAGTCTAATTTATCTTCATCATTTTTTGGTTTCAACAAACTATATACTAATATTTTATTAAGAGAAAAAGAATCATCATTATTAGAAGGTTCACTTAGATTTCTTTGTTTTCTTTTTGATTTTTTTCTTCTATCTTTTTTTTAATTATTTGTGTTTGTTTATTTAATATGTTAAGATGACTCCATTTTAAAAAATATTTTTTAAGAACAACTTTTTTTCTCCTTCTATATATTCTCATTAATAATTTTAAAGTATTTGATAATTTTATAAATAATAATTCAGCTTCAATTATTTGAAAATGTTTAATATCACTTATTCTTTTAATTAATAAAAAAGCGAATAATTTTTTAAGAAGAAATTTATTATTAATTATTTTTATCATTTTATTCAAATAAAAATTTAAATGTTCTATTAAATATTCTTTTTGATAAAAAAATACTCTTTCATTTTCTTCTGTTTCAATTTCCATTGGAATTGAATTAAAAATATCATTATTTTCAGGAACTGCGTCATTACTTTTATTATTTATATTTACATTTAAATTATCTGACCCTTCGAAACTAATATTATTTCTCTCATCAATTAATTCATTTTTATCATTATTAAATGATTCTACTTCTTCTCCACTTAACATTTCATTAGAATCTTCAATTAAATCTTGTCCAAAAGAAGCATTAAAGGACATTTTTTTATTTTTCAAATTTTTTATAATTTAATTTAAATTTTAAAATAAATATTTTCTTTTATTTTATTTTTAACTTTAAAATGCTTTTGAACTATTTAATTTTTTTTAACAATTTGTATAAATTTTTTGGTTTTTAATTTTTGAAAATATTTTAATAAAAATATATTGTTTTATGAATGAAAGAAAAAAAATTCTGTAAAATTTATAATATCTTTATTAAATAATTTTTTTATATTAATATAACTAAAAACCTTCCTATTTATTACTAATCTTGCTTATCTATAATAAATAAAAAATCTAACAAAAGGCAAGTTTTTATCTACATAGATGAAATTTATTAAATTTTTAATCTAACTCAATTTTGTCTATTTTTCATAATTCAATTGGAAAAAACAATATCAGATTCTTTCCTTTTTTTCCTTAGGAAAGAATCAGATTCTTTATTTTCCAAAACAAATAAATTTTCAATTTCTGATTTTATATATAAATTATCTTCTATACAGGTTTTATTTTTATCATATTTATTAAATGTTTCAATTAAAGAAAGAGTTGAGCTTGACCTTGTCAAAGCAATATTCATATAATCTTCTTCTTCAATTCCTTCATCTTCTTCTTCATTATTTTCTAACAAATCTAATATATTTTTTTTACATTCTTCAATTAATTTTTCATCTTTAATAATTTCTAATTTATTAATTTCTTCTTGTAATATATTTTTATATTTATTTAAATCTTCTTCTTTAAAATTTTGAGTAAAATCACTTGGATAAGAAATCCCAATTAAAACACATGCTAAAGCAATAATAACTTGATTATATTTTTTATAAATTGAATATTCATTAAATGAAAATAAAATAAATGTATTTACTATTTCTTTATAAGTGGGAATATATTCTTTAGGAAAACAATTTTTAATTAAAATTTCATTAATAATTAAATCAGTAACTTCAGAAGGATAAATTCTAAGTATTGACCAATGAGATTTTTTTAATATTATTTTTTCTGCCCAAAATACATATGTTACATCAATATTATGCTCACAACACCAATTTTTGAATTTTTTCACTTTTTCTGATTGATCCAACTATTATTAAAAATTTTATTTTTTACTTTTAATACAATAAAGCATGAAGCAGTAAAGAAAAAAATAAAAATATCATTTTTTATTTCTTTATCTGAATTTTGATTCCAAATATTAAATGCAATTTGCATAACATTAATTAATTTTTCTATTTTTGATTCTTCGTCAAAAAATTCAGGAAGCATCTAAAAAATTAAAATTTAAATATTTACTTCTGTGACTAAGTTTAAAAAATATAATCTAAATTTATTGAATTTTTTCTCTGGCATTTCATTTTCAAATTTACAAATATAAGAATCAAAGAAGAGTTGTGATGACCTTAATAAAGAATAAATTCGCTCTTTCAAAAATGACATTTATAAATTAATATAAGAATATTTAAATTTTAAATAATTGAATTTATTTTCACAAATTATTATTTATAAAATTTATAATCTTTTTATACCTAATTTTAAATCAAATTTATTAAAACTATATTTTCTTTTAAAATGAATTACATTATATTTTAATATCTAAAAAATTCTTTTTATTAAAAAGAATCTTTTAATTATTGATTAAAAATTAAAATAATTATTAATATGACAATTAGTAATATTTCCATGAAAGCAAAATTTGACAAATCAAAATTTATATATTTACATATTATCGTCAAAAACCTAAAAATAAATCCTCATTTAAACTTTTTCTTAAAAAATCTTCATCTATATCACTTAAACTTTGATATATATGATTTTTCAGATAATTCATTATAGGAAAGTTACAATCCTTTAATAATTCTTCCTCACTTTTTCCTAACATTGAAGGGGGTTTATAATGACTTTCATACTTAAAATTTAAAAGACATTCAAAATCAAAATTTTTAAAAAAACTATGCTTTTTAATATCAGTAAAATTTGATATTCTAACAGAAGAATTTTTATTTAAAAGTAAATTAATTAAATTATTAAAGCTTTCATTTTTAATATCAGAAGGTAAAATTAAATTAGAATTAATAATTTCTTTATAAATTTCATTTGTATCATTTGTTGCAAATCCAAAAGGAACTCTTCCATAAAAAATTTCATATAAGACTATTCCAGTACTCCAATAATCAACATTAAATGAGTAAGGTTTTCCCATAATTACTTCAGGTGACATATAATGAGGAGTTCCAATTATTGAATTTGTATAGTCTTTCATTAAATATTTTGCTACACCAAAATCTATTAATTTAATATATCCATTTGAATCCATCATTAAATTATCTGGTTTTATATCTCTGTGAATTATTTTTCTTTGAGTTAAATAATGTAACACATTAAATAATATTCCTCCAAAAAATCTTATTTCTTCTAAATCTCTTAATTTACTTTTATGTTTTGATTCTAAATATTTTCTAAGATTCATTCCATTAACAAATTCCATTATGAAAAATATATAATCTTTTGTTTTAAAGGTATTATTTAAATGAACTATAAATGGATGTTGGACTTGTTGCATTATTGTTTTTTCATTAATATATGATTGTGCTTCTTCTTTATTTACTGATATTCTATAAATTTCTGCAGTTTTAAAAGCAAATAATTGCTTTTTATTATGAACCAAGAAGACTTGACCATAAGAACCATAACCTAAATTTTGTAAATAATATAAGTTATATAATGTTATATTTGAATCATTTAAATTTATCATTTTTCTTAAATTTAAAAAGAAATCACTTTTATTAACAATATCATTATATGTATCTTTCTCAATTAAAAAAATTATTGAATTTGTTTTACTTATGAAATCTGTTATTTGGGAAAATTTTTTTTCTTCTGATGATATATCACCAAAACATTTCCCATTAGTTAAAGTTTTAAAATCAACTCCATTAATATTTATTTTAACTTCTCCATTAAATATAAAATAAAAAAAATTAGATTTAGGACCATCCTTTAATATTATTTGACCAGGGCCATATCTTTTTTCTTTAAATGAATTTATAATTTGAAATAATTTAAATTCACTTAAATATTTAAACAAAGACAATTGTTTTAGAATTTGAATTAATTCAAAAGGTTGAATATTAAATATTCTAAATATATTATTTTGAATTAATTTTGGTAAAATAACTTCCCATTCACATTCAAAAACAATTGCTTCTTCACCAATTAAATTATATGAAATATCAACATCCATTGTTATTGAATCTGTAAAAAAAACTCCATGTTTTAAAAAATTTATATCTGGTAATTGAGAAATTAATTCAACTAAATTTTTAATATCTTTTGCTAAAAATTTACTTTTTATTACTGAACCTGAAATTGGTAAAATTAGTTTTTTCTGATTTTTACTAAGAATAGTATCATGAAAATAAAATTTAAGTTGAAATAAAGGAAAAACTCTTTCAATGATTTTATCTGTAGAAATAAAAGATAAAAATTCATCATTTTTAATAGCATTAATATACATTTGATAGACAATATTTTGAACATATTTTTCTCCTAAACAATTAACAATATTATCAAATGAAATTTCAATTAAACTAGTTTTAGGTTGAGCAACATATTCATAAAAAGATTCTATTTGACTGAATAATCCAATTTCTCCAAAAATATTCCTTTCATTTATTGTTTTAATTAAAACTCCTTTTTTCATAATTTCAACTGTTCCAGAAATAATATAATATAAGTGATTACTTAATGCATCTTCTTCTAATATTACTTTTTTTTCTTCAATTATAATAGTATTAGACATAGAAACTAAATTCATTAAAATTGTATCATCAATATTTTTAAAAAAAAAATGTTCTTTTAATAAAGATAATTTTTCTTCATTTCTTTTTTTTCTAAGATTAGCCACCATTTTCCTATATTTTTCAAGAGGTAAAACAAATAAATAAGTTCTTCCAATAGTTTTAATATAACAAGAATAATCTTTATATTTTAATAAAGCTTGAGTGCAAATACCATGTAATTTTGGTAATTCAAATATTTCATCATCAATTCCATATTCTAATTTTCCCTTTTCAATTATATAGAAAATATCATCATTTTGAGTTTCGTCAAAAAAAATAACTCCATCTTTTAATCTTCTATAAGTAATAGAATTTAAAATCATATTAATAAAACTTTCTGGCATTTCAGAATCAATTAATTCATTGTATTTTAAAACATTAATCACCATTTCTTTTTGTTTATCACTTAATTGTTTATTTATTTCTTTAATGGGAGGATGCTTGTTTTTTTTTATATAATCTGCTGCTGTGGATTTTCTAGTTGAAGTTTGTTGATTTTGGTTTACTTTTTCTTTTGGAATTCCTTTTAATTTTTTAAACATTTCTTCTAATTGATTAGATATTCTTACAGAATGACTTGGAGGAATAATTTTTTTTTGGGAAATTAAAGAAGAAGCAGATATTAAATTAAATGTATTATTTGAAACATTTTTTTGTAAATAATAACGGCTTTTAAAAGAATCATCCCAAGAGATTGCAAAAGTTTTTCTATTTTTTTCTATAAAACCACCTCTATTTTTTATTTTATTTATTATTTTAATATTTATTCCCTGTCCTAATGTTTTCCCTCTATTACTAGTAAATTCTTGGATAATTGATTGTTTAATTGAATTATGTTTCATAATTGTTGTTTGTGGCTTTAATACACTATTACTTAATTTTAATGTATTATTATGATCCATTTTATTTTCTTTTTCTTCACATTCATTTTCTACTTTCATTAATTGGTTTTTACATAAATTAGATTTATTCTCACAACAGATTATTATTCCCATGTAATAGAATTTTTTATTAAATTAATTTTTATTTATTATTTCTTTAATAAATAATAATAATAAAAATCTGCTATTATTTATTAAGATATCATTTTTCTTTAAATGATTATTATATTCATATTTATTGTTATTTTTAAAAAAAATAAAAATTAAATTAATAAAATTTATATCCTAAAAGAATATAGGATATAATATTTCTAAAAAACTCATAAAAAAATTTAAAACAATTTATATTAAATGAGGAATCTATTATTAATATTAATAATATTTAAGCCTCATTTTTTCTCAAAACTTTTACTGCATACGCATTTGGAGCGCTTGAAGCAACAGTAAGATATCTAACAATACCTTCTCTTTTCAAAAATTTTTTAACCAAATATCTAATATATCTTTTTGAAAATTTCATTTGTGAATCAACTTGAATAACTAAAGTATTTTTTGATTTTGAATCAGATGTACTCACTTTAATTGAGTCTCCTAATTTTCCTTTTAATCCATTAACTTTAATATTTGAATTTAAATATTTTGATGCTGCTTCTAGACTAAGAAGTTTATTTTCTACTGGAGAACTGAAGTCCACTGTATATTTTTTATAGGATTTTTCCTTTTTTTCAACTGGTTTTTTTACTTCTGTTGGTTTTTCTGAACTCATTAATGATATATTAATTTTTAATATAAAAATAATTATATTTTTTATCTTAAATAATTAAAAAAAAAATTATTTTGAATGTTTAAATTTTATATATTTTTTTTTTTTAATAAACATTTAAAAAAATGATTAATTCTTTTTGGAAGAAAGCCACACTATTGAATTTTGGGTTATTCATTATTATAATTAGAATATATGGTTATATAATTGATAAATTAAATTCTAAAGCAAATTTGATATCTTTATTTCCTTCTTCAGATGAAAATGGTTATTCATTTGAAGACCAAATTTTATGTGGCTTAAAACAATTAAAATATATTTCTGATAAATTAAATAAAGGAATTAATAATGAAAAATATAATATTTCATATATTAATAATGAAGATAAATGTCTATTTTATAAAAAAATCGAAAAATGTCCTCATTATATTTTCTGTGAAAACAAATTTGTAACTTATAATTTTAATAATAATTCTTTGTTTGAAATATTAAAGGATGAGGGAAGTATTTATTGGAATATAATATTTAATCTAAATTATTATCAAAATGGAAAATCTATGAATTTCTTATATAAAATTTTTTCTGGGTATATGTCTTTTGTACATATTATTTTATATAAAAATTTAAATAATATCAATGATTTAAAAGAAAGAGTGACTTCTTCATATGAAAAATTAAATAATCTATTTTATTTTGAATCTTTATTGCTAAAATCTTATTTACAACTGGAAAATGAAAAATTAATTATTTTTGATAAAATATTTGACAAAGAATATTTAAATGATTATATGGAAGAATGTATTATTAAAATTGATAAAGATATTTTAAATTTACAAAATGAAATTAAAGATGAAACAATGGTTATTATAGAAAAAGTAAAAGAGATAATTTCATATATTGCTATGAATGATACTTTAATTAAAGATAAAGGTATTTTTGATGTAAAATCCCTTGAAACAATGTTTAAAATTTTATTCAATTATGAAACTTCAAATGATGAAATTAAACAATTTAAATATTTTCTCACAAATATCATAAAAAGTATAAATTTCTTATTTGAAGTTGATTCTCAATTACATGATACTAGCAAAAAATATCAAAATTATTCAAAATATTCCTCAATTATATTAATTATTTTTTCTTGTTTAATTCTTATATTTATGAATTACAACTTTTTAAAAAATAAAAATAATAAAAATAAAAATTTTTTCTTTAACAAAAACAAAGGGTTAGATATTCGAAAATATCAAATATATAAAAAAAATTTGGAGAAGATAAAACAAAAGCAAAATTTAAATAAACCAATTTCATATGAAAGTTTTTCAAAAGAAGAACAAGAATTAATAGATAAATTATTACAGAATAATCCAAAAAAATAATTTTTTTTCCAATAACTATTAATTTTAAACATAAACAATAATATAATATTCTCGTTATAATGATATTATTTAAAATTTTCAAATTAAACACACAACTATATTTTTAATTTTTTAAATAATTTATTATTTAAAAATGCAAAGAACATTTAAAAAAGAAAAAAAAGAAGAAGAAAAAAATTTAACAAATGTCTCAAGAACTTTGCCTATAAAATCTAAAAAAGGAAATATTGAAGAAAAGAATAAAGTTTCTTCTTTTGAAGTTGAAGAAAAGAAACCTTCAATATATATGAATATAAAAAGACCAAATTTTACAGAAGACGAAATTAATTTAATGAAAAATGACTTTAATAATTTAGATATTAATAATGAAGGGAAAATAAAACCATCTTTCTTATTAATATTTGTAGAAAAAAATGAGGATTTTAAAAAAAAAACACCTATATATTATCAAGCATTAAAAGAATTAAATACTAAAGAAAATAATTTAAATGGAGTTAATTTTGAACAATTTGTTGAGGCCGTTAAAAATGTAATTAGAGAAAATAATAAGAATAATATTGATAATTGGGGTAACATTTTCAAAAATAATTTTGAAAATAAAGATTCTTTATTTGATGCTATTAAAGAATTAGGTTTAGAGATGAGTGATGATGAAATAAAAAATTTAATTTCTAAAATGGGAAAAGATATTGATCAAAAACAATTCATTTCTATTATGAAAACAGTTGAAAAAAAAGAAATAATTTAAAAAATATATTTCATTATTTAATGTCTTTAAACAATTTTTTAAAAAATAATTGATTAATTAATTAATATATTTAAATAAATATCTTAAAATTTAAATAAATATGATGATTTCTTTTTGGGTAATTTCATGATTTATCCATGATTTTATTAGCGGATAGCTGAACACATTTATATTAAGAAATAAACAAAATAAAAATTGCATTCTAGTAGAATCAATACAAAAATAATTTTTTATTGGTTTGGACAAGAATGCTATATAACATTTTTAATACGGGACACCAATAATTAGAAATTTTGATTATTGGATCAATATTTGTATTAAACATTTATATTTAGTTAATTTATGGATAGCATTATGTGTAGGTCATGAAAAAACTTATTTTTCTTGACTATAGGTCAATGCTTATATTAAAAATAGTTTTGTTAAGTGATTAAAGATTTAATTTTTAATCATAACAATAAAACTAATACATTTACAAAAAATTTATTATTTTAAAAAGAATTAAATAGTTTAAACATTTAAATAATATTTAATTATATTTCATGTAATTTTATAAAAAAAAATGTCAAAGCCATTTCAAAGACAAAAATTACTTTCAAAGCCATATAATGAAGCAACAAATAATTTAAATAAAAGTGTTGAAGAATTATTAAATTTATATAGTAATCAAAACAAAATGTATTTAAAAAATATATCAACTAATAAAAATAATATCAGTGTAGATTCTCCAAAGCATTTCTCACCGACATATAGAACACCTGTTTCTTTACCATCGTTAAATTCAAATTTTAAAAAACCAAATTATAGTCATTTAAAGTTAAATAATAGTTTAAATGAAGGAAATTTACATTCAACTTTGGAAAAAAATATTTTAAAACCTCCAAAACCTTTAAAAAGAGATAATACTCAGGAAATAATATTAAATAATAATAATGAGTCAAACCTTCTTCCTCAAATAAATAATATTACTAATATTAATATTCATATATATCAAAACGGTGTTCAAAATTATTTGAATTCAAACTCAAACAAAAAAAAAATAAAATTAAGAGGTAATATTAAGATTAATAATTCTCCTAAAGATTCTTCAAACATTACATTACCAATTTCTAAGTCTGATCTCAATTCAATATCCAATGATGTTACAAAAGAATTAATTAATAGTAGTAGCAATCAAAATATAAACCCAAAAAATAATAATAATAAAAACAACAACAATAATTCTTTATCTTCAATTGATAATTCAGTTACTTTTCTTAGGGATTTTTCAAATGAACCAAATAATTTTATTTTATTTTTAAAGTTAATTCAAAATCATATGGATATTGTAATAGCAATTGATAATGCTCTTGGTGGAAATCGAAATAATGCTTTTAGAAGAAAAACTAATATTACTATCACAAATGAAACTATCTTTAAATTAGGAAAATTAGTAAATAATTATTTTAATATTTTTTCTTCTATTTATTCTAATAATAATAATATTAATGTAAATGATAATTTCTTTTTATTCCAACATATCAATAATATTTTTCATAAATGTATAAAAGTTCAAATTTTAATCTTAAGTGCATTATTGATAATATTAAATCAAATGAGCCTTTATGAAATTACATCAATGTTAAAAAATCATTTCCAAAAAATTCTAAGAGAATTAACAAATCCTCTTTTAAATATATTTGAATTATTTATTCATGAAGATTTAAATATCAATTATCCAGATACAATAAACACGAATTTAAGAACTGATTTTATTTCAAGATTCAATAAATTATATGCAGAAAATAAAATAAATAAAGGATATAAAAATAGTGAATTATTATCAATGATTAATAAAAATATAGATAAAACTTCAGGTAGTTTAAAATTTTATGCTACATTAAATTTAAAATATTCTTTAATTAAACCTTTTGGAGATGCTTTAAATCAATTAATTATTTCAATAGAAAGAAAAACATTATCTCAATTTTCAAAATTAATATTAAATACAATTCTTTTTGGAGAATTAGATATAAATAAAAATAAATTATTAATGAGACCAGTTTTAGTAAATTCATTAAATTTAAATCCTCCTTTTCTTCCCCCAATAGAATCTAAATATAAATATAGTTTGGTTTTAGATATGGATGAAACTTTAATACATTTTTTTTTCACTCATATTAATGGAATATTTTTTGTAAGACCATATTGTTTAGACTTTTTAAATGAATTAAATGATTTATACGAAATAATAACATTTACAGCAGGAACAAAAGATTATGCTGATACTATATTAAATCAATTGGATATTAATGGAGATATTATTAAATATAGATTATACAGACAACATACTTCAATATTAGGTTGTAATGTTTTTAAAGATTTAAGTAAAATTGGAAGAGATTTAAGTAAAACTATTATTATTGATAATTTAAGAGAAAATTATCAAATGCAACCTAATAATGGCATTTTTATAAAAACTTGGATTTCTGATGTGAATGATGTTCAATTTAGAGATTTAAAAAGAATATTAAAAGATATTGTTGAATTAAATGTTTCTGATGTTAGATTTGTAATTTCCAAAATGAATGAAGAAATTAGGATGTCTAAAAGTTTAAATCCATATTCAACTATTAATATATCTAAATATTTTAAATGAAAAATAATAATGTTAGATTATATCTATGTGTATAAATAATTTAAGTGTTTTAAAATATTTTATTAAAATAAAACTTCTTACCTAATTAATTAGATTTTTTAATTAAATAAGTAATATCTATATTTTGAAAATATTACCTATTTTATCAAATTATTGCATTCTTTAATTCTTTCTTCTATTTCTGCTAAATTATCTTTAGTACAAGATTTTAAATTTTCAAATAATTGAATAGCTTTTTTATAATAACCTAATTCCATATAAACACATCCTAAATTATAAAAAGCATCGAAATAATTTTCTTTATATTTTATTGCATTTTTAAACATTTCCATTGCTGCTTTTTTATTTTCTTTTCCTTTCAAACTGTTTAATGCAATTCCCTTATTATAATAGGCTAAAGCATTATTTTTTTTAATATTAATTGCTGTATCATATTCTTTAATTGCTTCTTTAATTTTGCCTAAAGCTTTTAAACTAGCACCTTTATTTAAATAAGCATCGAAATATTTATTATCTAATTCAATGGCTTTATCATATTCTTTAATAGCATCTTTATAATTTTTTAATCTAAATAAAGCAACTCCTTTATTATTATAAGCTGTTTTTAATTTACTATCTTTTAATATTGCCCTATCATAGTTAATAATAGCTTCATCAAATTGTTTTAAATTATAATAAGTAATTCCTTTATTTAGATAAGCTTCTGCATAATCAGGGTTTATTTCTAGAGCAGAATCAAAAGATGATAAAGCTTCTAATGTTTTATTTAATAAGTCATAAGAAATCCCCTTATTTAAATATGCACTATCATATTTTGGATTTAATTCAATTGCTTTATCAAACATTAAAATAGCTTCTTCATATTTACCTAAATTATTTAATGTAATACCTTTGTTATAATATGCACTAGTATATTTTGGATCTAACTCAATTGCTTTATCAAATTGAATGATTGCTTCATTATATTTTCCTAATCCTTTTAATGTATTTGCTTTATTATAATATGATACTGGTTCATTTGGATTTAAAGCAATTGCTTCATCAAAACAAGCAAATGCTTCTTTATATTTCTTTAAATTTTTATATGAGACTCCTTTATTATTTATAGGAAGAGGGTCTTTATTATTTAATTCTATTGATTTTGTATAATTTTCTATACTTTCTTCATATTTTTTTAATCTATAATAACTTACTCCCATATTATTATATAAACTTGCATCATTTGGATTTAATTTTATTCCTTCATTAAAACATTCAATTGCTTCATTATATTTTTTTAAGTGATTTAAACATACTCCTTTATTTAAATATAAATTTTCATCTTCTTGATTCAAAAATAATCCTTTATTATAAGTTTCAAGTGCCTCTTTATATTTTTTAATATTGAATAAACATACTCCTTTATTTAAATATACTAAATAATTAATTTTATTTTTTTCAATAGCTTGATCAAAGTATTCAATTGCTTTTTCATTTTCATTTTTTTTCCCATAACATTTTCCTAAATAAAAATATCCTTGATCATTATCAGGTTCATCAAAAATAAAACTTTCAAAGCAATTAATTGCTTCTTCAATTTGATTTTCTGAATATAATTTATTTCCTTCTTCAAAATAATTTATATTTTTATCTTTCATTTCTTCAAAATTTTTAAATTTTAATTGAAACAATTATTAAAATATCCCAAAAAAAATTTATATAAATAAAAAAAATGAAATCTCAAACATCATTCAAACAAACATCAGAACAAAATTCAAATGATATATTAGCAAATTTTGATTTTTCAGAAATAGAAGAGAAAGACCCTTCATTATCAGAAGGACATAAATTATTATATGATAGAGAAGTACCATTTGAACTTAGATTAGAAGATTCAAATGGTCCTCAAGAAGTTGCATCTTTTGAAGCAATTAGATGTAAAATATTATTAGGTGGAGATGAAAATTCACCTTCTCAAATTAGAATTGAATTATCTTGTGAAAATGATTTATTTTTCCATTTTACAAGTGATGTAGATGAAGAAACATTTAAAGTAATGCAAGATAATCAAAAATTGTGCATTCAATTTAATGAATATAGTAATTTAACAAAGAGATTATTAAATAATTGTATTAATGAACCACAAAGTTATATTGCTGTTTTTATTATGCAAAAAGAAGGTACTGCTAGATTGGATTTTATTCAAAATATTGAATATAAGTTTATTGAATTATTAAGTATTGATTTCGTTAATTCTCCTGATGATACTGTAAGAAGACAAATTGCTTATAGATATAAT
>JAEEGK010021252.1_pt1 | contig 13721 bp, 10 predicted proteins | sample 8958771 | NCBI WGS metagenome assembly JAEEGK01 (sample SAMN16246547, study PRJNA631951) | gut metagenome | biome: gut microbiome; feature: rumen; material: SC-attached | host: Bos | place: Iran: Karaj | collected 2018-10 | reverse complement strand
TTATAAAGGAAAAATTAATTATATGACAAGAAAATAGATAATAATAATCTCATTATCCAAGAATATTAAAATCATTTAGTTTATAACTTTATATGAAATAAAATTTTTTTAATCTTTATTTAAATAATATTTTAAATAAAAAGTCATTTCAAAATTAAATTTCATTTTTTATTTCTTTAAATTAACTTCTTCTAATTTCTCATCCATATTTTCACATAAAAACAAATTATAATTTCCATTACTTACACTTAAATAACTTCCATTAGAACTCCAAAAAATTTTTAAAATAGGAAAATTAACTTTAAAGGAAGAAGTACAGATCCATTTATTTAATTTATTTTTTAAAATTTTAACAAAACCATCTTCACTTCCAAAAGCAATAGTATCATTTGCATATCCAATATAATTCAACCAAGAAATGCATTTAATAGCATTCTCATAAGAATAAATAATTTCATTTTTAAACAATTCAATACTACTATTACTAGTCCACAAGTTTATTTTTCCATCAACTCCACAAGAAACAAATCTCATAGGTAATAAATTTTCATTAAAATTATTATTCTGATTATCATTTAAATTATTATCTTCTTCATCAAAATTTATATTTGGAATTGCTGGTCCCCAACTTATACAATTAACTCCTTTCTCATGAGCATTATTAATTTGAAAAGAAAAAAAAGAGTTATTTTCTTTTTTAAACTCATGTAAACTTATTGAACCATCACTTGAACAACATAATAAAATTAAACCATATTCATAAGGTGAAAATTCACATGAATTAATTGAACTTGAATGATTATAAGAATATACATTTTGGAAATTATTTTTTGGATTTTCATACCATATTATTATTTTATTGTCATTTCCACATGATGATAAAAAATTTCCTAATAAAGGATTTGACCATGAAATATCCCATATTGAATTTACATGTCCATTTTCGGAAATTATACAATCGGGAGTTTTATTTATTTGATTGTTTGAATCTGAAGAAAAAATATATATTTTACCTTCATTGTTACATATTGCAAATCTTTTATTTGAATAATCATATTTTAAGGAATTTATATTTTGGAAATATTGAGATTGAATTTCAAAATTTTTATTCATATTTCCTTTATTTATATTATCAAGTTTAAATGTAAAATAATATTAAAAATAAATTATATATTCAATTTTTTTTTTATTTAATTTAAATTTAATAATTATTATGAAAGTTTTGAACTATATAATTTTAATTTTACAAGTTATTTTTTATTTCTTTTAAAATATTTATATCGTTTGTTGTTAGATTTATATTATATAAAGAATAAATGCAGTTTAATATTTTTATTAAATGTAAAATTATTGGTTTAATTAATTTTGGATCAATTTGATTAATTTCACAAAATATTTTGACAGTTAAAAACATATCATCATATCTTCTTATTTTAAATATTAAATTTTCATTTTCTGATATTTTAATGTTTACATTTAAAATTTCTGTATTTTCTTTTATTTTTTCGTTAATATTATCATTAGTTTCTTTATTTTGATTATTATTTATTAATGTTTTAGTTGTCTGTTTTAATTTTATATTGAATGAATTATTATTATTATTATTATTTAAATTTTGAGAAAATGGATAATTATTTATAAATTTGGATTGAAAGAAATTTAGATTAAATATTCCTTGATTTTGATGATAAAAAGTAGAATCTTGATTTATAAAATATTTTGGAAAATAAAACGCGTTATTAAGGCTGTTTTCAGTTAAATTTATTCCATTAATATTATTTAAAAAAAAGGGCAAATTCTTTTTATCAGTTTCTTCAAAAAAAAAAGAATTATAATCCTTAGATATTATCTCATCATTTTTTAAGTTTTTTTTTAAATCATCTTCACTATTAATATTATCATATTTATTAAAATTATGAAATGAATTTGTTTTTATTATTTTTATATTGGAATAATTTTTTGAAGAATTAAACTTATTATGGTATGTAGATGGAGCACAAATATTAGATAAATTTTTGGAAAAATTGTTAAAAATATCATCAGAATTATCATCAAATTTATTATCCATTAAATTTGATTCTTCAAAAGTTGAATTACTATGTTTTAAATTTGTTATTTCTTCTTCAATTGCATTCTGTACTCCTTTTCTTTTTTTTAAATGGTTTTGATATTTATTATATTGGTATTTGGCCTTTTTATAATAATCAAATGATGATTTTTTTAGAAAAAAATGACCAATTTTTTTCTTTTGATTATGAATATTATCCATGTAAATTTTCTATTTATTTATTGTTTAAAATTCAAAAAATAAGTAGTATATATGTTATTATTTTATTTTTTTTTATTAATTTAAATATTTATATAAAATATAAAAAAAATATATATAATAATTATTTAATTATTTATTTCTTCATTGATGAAACTTTCAGGACAAGATTTTTTCAAAAATTCATAAATTCTACATAAAGAAACACTTCTTTTTAATAATGCATCCATATATTCATAACTTTTATTATGTTGAATTAATTTTATTTTGTAACTAAAAATAGAAGCTTTTTGTTTAATATTTAATCCTTTTCCAATCACTATAGTTTGATTAATAAATGATGAAATAACAAAACAACAGACAGGTACATCACAAAGTATAGGAATCAAACTTAAAGGATGATATTTTTTAACATTTTTCGAAGAAGATTTATTTTTATTTAAATAAAAAATAACTGAAAACATTATAATTGGAATTAACAATAAAAAGCAAGTAGTTGTCACATAAAGGAATTGGCATAATAAAAGTGATATTATGACAAAAAATAAACCTAAAGAAATATAAAAAATAATTTTATATTTTGAGTACAACGTTTCAGTAAGTTCAAAATCAAAAATAAACATAACATAAATAAAATGATATAAAGAAGTAATTGCACAAATTAAAGAAGCTATAGAACCAAATAATAAAAATAAATAAAAATTTTTATGATTTCTTTCTCCTACACAATTACTTATATAGGGACAATGATGATCTAATTCTAAAATACAATTATCACAAATTTTACAATGAGAAGCTTTTGGAAGTCTCATAATTTTACATGTAGTACAAGGTTTACTTTTATAAATACTTGCAACCTTAATATCAATTTCTTCTTCTTCTTCTTTTTTATTATCATTTTCAGCTGAAATTACACTATTTTTTATTTTATTTTCTTCAGTTTTACTTGAATTTCTCTTAAGATTTGTTGGTGTTTCTACTAAATCTTTATTATCATTTTCCATTTCTTGAATTCGTGAATTTAATTTTAAATTTTCTTCTAAATTTGTATTTTTTATTTCTCCTTTGACTTCTTTTTTTTCATTAATAATTGGAAATTTTTTTGAATTTCTAGGTATAATTCCCGGTTCTTTAAAAAAACAACTTAAATAATTATATATCATTATAAAAAATAATATAGAAGTTATTATAAAAAGAGAAAAATGGTAAAATGTGCATAAAGTTGCAGTCCAAAATATAAGTAAGAAAATGTATAAAGTTGACATTTCAATTACTAATAAATAATCTTCTTTATATCCTATTATATATTTTTTCCCACATATTTTAATTAATATATTATTTCCATATATTTTTGTTGGTTCTTCTTCCATTTTAAAAACTTATTCTTTTTTTTAATTATTTATTAAATAAAATTGTTTTCTATTTTAAATGAAAGGAAAAAATATCAAAAAGAAACCTGTTGTTTCTAATGTTGATAAGGATAAAGAAAAATTATTATTTAAACAACAATTAGACTTCGCTTCTGATATTTTTAAAAAATATTGTGGAAATGATAATAATCAAAATGAAAAACTACTTGAGAATAAACCGACAAACATCAATAAAAAAAATAATATTAAACAAAATATTAAAATTAAATCAAATAATAATAATAATAATAAAAAAGGACAAACTCAAGGTCATTTTAATTCAAAAAATAAAATTTCAAATGGTAAGATTTTAGAAAACAACGAATCAAAACCTAATAAAAGTCAAAACAACTTTCAATTACAAAATCAATTAATTGAAGAAATTAAAGATATAAATTTATTGATCGCCCAACACAATGCGAATATTGATAAAGAAAATCAATTAAAAAATCATCAAATTATAGAAGAAGAAAATATATTAAATATAAAAGGAGTTAATAATGAAATAAATATAATTGAAAATCAAACAGAATTAAAGAGTAACGATATGAATAAAAATGAAGAAATAAATAATAATATAAATAATTTGAATAATATTAATGCAAATATTAATATAAATAATATCAATAATTTAAATAATATTAATGATAATAATAATATAAATAATATCAATAATCAAATTAATCAAATTAATCAAATAGAAAATGAAAATACTTTTTCTCAGCCTATAAACAAAGAATTAAATGAATTAATAATTGAAAATCAAAACCAATCTCAACCAAAAACTCTAAATAAAATAAATCAAATTCAAGAAAGTATTAATCAAGAAATACTTTTAACTGAAAAAGAAAAAGAAGAAATAAGTGATTTACCATATGAAGAAAAACAAAAAATTTTAATAAAAATCGAAAGACAAAAAAAAGCAGAGGAATATAAAAAAATGTTAGATGATCAAATGTTAGCAAATCAATTATATAAAGCTCAAAATCCAAAAAATGAAAAAATAAATCCAAGATTAGAATTACCAGTTATAATGAATCCAAATAAAAATTATTCAGATTATACTCAAGTGAAAATTAAAGGAAATCATTTACAAAGTATTTTACCTGAAAATGTTATTCAAGCTGAACAAAACATTGAAAGATATAAACAAATATTAGAAAATTTCTGTGATGATAAAATGAAAATTTTAGATGATAAGAATAAATTAAATAATGAATTAATTGTTAAAAAATATAATAAAATACTAAATAATTTTTTAGATGAAAAAATAGGAAATATTGAAAGAGAAATTGAAGAAAAACAAAATGAAGGAGATTATACTAATAATACAATTAATATTGATTCTAATGATTTTTCTAATTATAATAATTGCAATCAATATTATGAATATAATAATGGAGATTATAATGCAAAAGAAAATTTAAGAAGTTTAAGAGAACTTCAAAATAATAAAAAAAAACAACCAATTAAAATTAATCCAAATAATAATTATTTAGACAATCAAAATTTGGTTGATCACTTAAATGAAAAGATTAATATTGTATCTCCTGGAAAAAAAACAAATAAAAGTTCAAACATTAATAAAATAAAAATAAAAAATAATTCAAATAAAAAAGAAAATAATATAATTGAAAAAATCAAAATTAAAAATTTAAATGTATATAATGAAAAAAATGAAAAAAGTAAACCTTATTTATCTGCAGACAATAAAAAAAAACCTAAAACAACAGAAACTGGAAAAAGAATGTTTAAAAAAGAAAATAATAATAACATTAATAATAATAATAATAATAAAAATGATAAAAAAAGATCTGTTACAGGATATAAAAATAATTTTATGAATAATAATAATATTAAAAATAATGAAGGTAATGTTTTAAAACAATTTAATGATATTCAAAATTATGTTCAAGGACTTTTGGTAAATTATAAAAAAGAATTTTAAAAAATAAATTAAATTATTTTTAAAATTTTTAAAAAATATAATATAATAAAAAATTTTTCATTTTTAAATGAAAGAAAATAATAATAAAGAAGAAGAAAAAAAAGAAAATATAGAAGAAATACAAAATAAAAAACCTTCATATAAAATATTTTTTAATAACCCAGAATTAAATGGTTTTTATTTAGCATTTTTCGCAATGTTATTTTTTCCAATTATCACTTTTTTTATTTCAAGAAATGTTTTTAAATCATTTGGATATTCTCAAGCTAAACAAGATGCATATGCAATGATATGTTCAATAATTATTATATGGATAATTTTAGTTTCTTTTATTGTAATTTATTATTTAGATGATTTTAAAAAAGTTTTTGGGAATAATAATAATGAAAAAAAAAAAGATATAAAAGAAAAAAAAGAATAAAAACATAAATTAAAATTATATTATTTAAATTAATTTTTTTTTATTTCTTAAGATTTTTTAATCGATGATTTTAAAATATACAGTGAAAGAATATTATTTTTTTCAATGATTAACAAACATTTTTCTATTAATTTTCAATGATTTATTTTTAAATTTAATTAATTTATTTATTATTAAAAATAATATTTATTTTTTATGGAAAAAGAAAAAAAGGAAAATTCATTAGAAACTAATTTTAAAGATCTTAATTTAAATAAAGAAGAACAATTAAATCAAAATGAAAAAATATTAAATTCAATTGAAAAATATTTTTCATTGATTATTTTAGAATTCAAAGAACATTTACAAAAATATAATTCAATGTTTACAGAAATAAGTCAAAGTACAAAAGAACATTTTGATATATTTAATAATATTATTAATGATTATGTAAATGAAATTGAACAAAATCAAATTTGTTTATATGAATTAATATCAAAAATGAATATAATAAATGATGAATTGCCAAGAGTTGAAGAATTATATTACAAAATAAAAGAAATGAGAATTGGTTTGGAGAAAGTTTATAAAGAATATTCAAAGCAAATGGAAAAAAAATAAAGAATAATATATATATTAAAAATAAAATTATTTAAATAAATATATAAAAAATTAAATGTACTTTTATTTAAATTATATTTTAAAAAAGTAAACTTCTTCATAAACCTGATAAAGGTCTTTTTTATTTTGTAAATTCAAAATATAGTAATATAGAAAATAATTAGGATTTAAAAGAATTAAAATTTGAGCAGTTTCAAAAAATATGAAATTATTCTATTTATTATAATTAACTGTCAAAAATATTTTTGAAAAAATATTCCCGTTAATAAAAAAGCATTTATTAATATCAAAATAAAATTAGTAATTCAATAAAATTTCTATATTTTCTTATTTTTATTAATATATAATAAAATGCAAAAAAGACTATTTATCATCTAATACTGAAAAATAGTAATTATAAGATTAATTAGGATTTTTCTATAGTAATTCAAAGTATTCTTCACAAAAAATTTTATTTGAAATTATTTTATTTTTTGAATCTAAAATTTAAAGAAAAGAATTCATTTTCTTCTTGAGTAATTAATTTTTTTTTTCAATTTTATTTTTTCTCAAATATCTCTTTTTTCCTTTTTTTTAATCTTTTTTCATTTTAAAATTATTATTTTTATAAAAATCAATAAATGTAAAGTAATTTTTCAAGTAAAGGGAAAAAAGAAGAAGATAAAAATTTAAATGTCCAGTTAATAGATCAAACTAAAACAAATGACACCCTTGAACCAGATTCAATTGCTAGTTCAACACATAAAATCAACCCTTATCCTTGTAAAAATAAAGATAATGAATCTTCAAATCTTTCTAATTTAGGTATAATAACTAAAAGAGAAGTAAAACAAGCTTTAATAAATAGAAATGTAACTTTTAGAACTGAATATAATAGATTACCAATAAATTTAGAAGCTGAAATTTTATTTAAAGGACCAAGTGAAAGAATATATCAACAATATCATTTATCTTTAAATAAAGATTATTTAGTTTTATATAAAGCATTAAATAAAAATTCAAAAAACAAAATTTCCAATTTACCAAATCTTAGAATAGCAAAGAATAACTTTGAATTTAAAAATGTATCGGGAATTAATTTATACTTCAAAAATATATTTGATATATACCATCCAAAATTTTGTTTGAATTTTAATTTAATAACATCATTTTTAACTACAATTCCAGAAAAATATGAAATATTAATAAATGTATTAAGTTCAAAAATAATAACTTATAAATTCAAAATAATAAACAACAATAAAGAATTATATATTAAAATATTAGATAATCTTCAATCAACAATTATTAATAGTAGAGGATATTATATCAATTTATTAGGAATAACATTAAGAAACAATTTTTCATCTTTTTACTTTATGAAAGCTTCAGAATTTGAATATAAAGCAAAAACAGGAGATATATTATTATTTAAGGGTTTTGAATGTCCAGCAAGATTACAAAGATTCTATACAAAAAATGAATATGATCATGTAGCAATATTAAAAAAAAAAAATGGAATTTTATATGTTTATGAAGCTACTTCAAAAGATGGATGTAAAGAAAGAAAATGGCAGGAATTTCTTAATTATTTATGGTATTTATTATATGATAAAATGGTTTTTAGAGAATTAATTATTAAAGCAGAAAATAATGATGAAAAACTATTAATAGAAAAAAATATTGGGAGAAAATGTGAAGAATTCTTAAAAAGCACTCAAGGTAAAAAATATAAAATGTATTTAGGAACTATTTGTTGTGGAAGTAAGAAAAAGAATAATTATATAAATCATTGGAAAGATAAAAAAGGTTTTATTTGTTCTTCTTTGATTATGGGAGCATATTTACAAATGGAAATTTGTGAATATACTAAAAATATTAATCAATTTTTGCCTGGAGATTTTTCTCAAGATAAAAAATTACCTTTTACCTCAAAATTTGAATTAGGACCTGAAATAATTATAGATTTTAGTTTATAATGATTAAAAAATTAATTGTAAATTTTATCTTTATCATAAATAAAAAAATTTCTAAATTAAAAAAAATTTTTGAATATTATCTTCTAAAAGAGGATTAAGAAATCACGTTCTAGAATATATAAATAAATGATTGTTGAGTTATCTATAATTTTTTTTTTACTTTAATTGAATTCCCGCAATTTCACCTCTTTTTAAAAAAAATTATAAATTATTTTTTTTTGATATAAAGGGGATTTTAAAGTGTTTTGAGAAGATAATTAATTTGATTCACTAAACACTTTATGAATTGAAATGTATCAAAAACAATAATTTTAAATATTTTTTTCAATAAAGGCCATTGATCATATAGTAAATAAATTATTTATACAATATAAATTTTATAATTTATAAAAAAAATATTTTTTTAAAAGAATTTTTATAGTATCCTTATTTGTTTAAAATTTGGATGAATTTGTGAAATCCATTTTGAAAAGATTTCAAAATAATTTTAAACTATAAAATGGTATATTTATGATATAATAAATTTGAATAACATAAATAAAATAACAATCATACCATTGTTAAATTATATAAATCAATTTTATTGATTTATTTGATTTAAATTATTATATTTCCTTTTCATATATTTTATGTCTTCTTACCAAGCTTTAATGATGACATGATTTATAAAAAGTTTTTTATAAATTTACTTATTTATCAAATAATTATGGAATATAAAAATAAAAAAAAGATTACATATTCTTTTTTTTATAAAAATGACTTTTATTTAAAATCTTATTGTAATTCAATTTTTTCATACGAATTAAAAAATGAATATCCACTAAAAAAAACATATAATTTTCTCTTCCAATTAAATTGACTATTATAAATACTCATAAATTTATAAGAAGTAAAAAAATTATAATTGAAAAAACCAAATTCTCTAAAAAAAAAAGTTATAAATGGGAAAAAGAAAGTATATTTAAAAACAGGATTAAAAGAATCTAATAAAAAAAAATTTATTTTTTTTTTTTTCATTTCTTCTCTATTTTTTTTAATAAAATGGACTAAACCATTAAAACAAGAAATATGATTTGGATGTTTTGTAACACCTTCTTCATTAAAAGTTAAAATAGTTTGAATATCATTATTTTTTTTTAAGAAATCATCAATTTTTTCTGAAACAATTTTTTCATTCCAAAATTGGTTTATATCATCTTTTAATTCTGGATCATTTAAAATACTATTATCTTCTAATTTTAAAATCTTTGAAACTTTTTTAAATTCTTCAGTCATAATATCACCAATTTTTTCATTATTTCCATTTGATAAACATAAAATTTTCAATGTAATTCCTAAATTAATTAAATTTTTTATTGTTGGTGTAAAATACATTATTTCATCATTAGGATGAGCAATTATTAATAATACTGATTTTATATTCTTTATTTCTTTTTTTATATTTGATATGTTGAACATTGATTTTAACTTTGAGTCTAATCTCAATTTAAAATGAAGAAATAATATAACTAAAAAATTTGATATTATTAATAATGTAATGAAATAACGAAAAAAACTTTGCATTTGGAATAATTGTTCATAAAATTCATTTATCATAAAATAATAGAATAAATTATTAATTGGTTATTTTTGATTAAATAAAAAAATAAGAAAAAAATTTTGGTTGAGTCTTATTTTTATAATTCTCTTTTTTTAGAAGAATCTTTAAGAGTAATTTTTAACATATATTATTAGATTTTGAATAAATTGCATTTTTTTCCTTAAAATTGGGTAAATTTAAACTGTTTAATGTTATGTTTATCTTTTTTATATAGATTTTCAAAAGTTTAGTTATTTTGTTTTTAAGATTTTTTATTTAAATTTTGAACTTAATTTTATCTTTTTTTCTTTTTGAATTTTTATAAATAATAACTTAATGTATCATAATAATTTTCTTAAAATATTGATTAGATAAATGATAATTTAGATTTTTTAAATATCTTTAGATATATAAATAAATGTATTTTTATTACATCACTTTCTACTAATTTTTAATATATAATTTAATTAAAAAGAGTATTTAAAGTATTTCTTTTAATCAAAAGTATAAAAATCAAAAATATAATTCAAAATCTCAAAATAATTCTTTGTATTCATTTAATTATTTAATCACAATTGATATTATAAGTATTTTAAAAAATTAATGAATAAATTTTTTTATTTTTTGATAAAAAAATAATTAATTAAAAACTTAATTGATTAATGATTTAATTTTTTTCAAATTTGAAAAAGGTGTAGCCTCATTTTTTTCATTTTCAATTTTTTCACATAAATATTTAAGAGTTATATCCATTTTAAATATTTTTTCTTCACTTAATAATTTATTTCTTTTTTGAATAATTAAATCAATATAACTTAAATGTTTCCCACAAAAATTTCTATGAATAAAATAATCTGACCATTTTATATTTTTAAATCTTTGGCTTAATTTATCATAAACAGTTCCTTGAGTTTTTAATTGTAGAAAAGATTCATTATTTTTTTGCATATTACTCTCATTAATATAATTATTAACTACAATACTAGGAATATTTTTTAGCATTTGACCTTCGTTCCGTGCATTATTTTTATTTTGATTATTCATATTTGTTTTTAAATTATTTTCTATTGATTCACTAGCTTTAAATGTGAGTTTTTTATAATATTTTGTAATTCTTCCTTCAATGATTTTATTAAAATCAAAAACTACTTGAAAATCATGATAAATAAACATATTTATGAATTTAAACAAAAAAACTAAAATTTCAGTAAATCCATCAACTCCTCCAGCTATATCTTGTAATTTTTTATAATTTCTAAAATAAATTTCTTCATCATTTTCAAGTAAAATAGATATCCCTCCATATAAATTTAAATTCGTTTCATAAGAATAACCCATTTTATTAGTTTTATATTTTTGTCCTTTGAATAAAGTTTCAGAATCGAAAATAATACCATCATTACTACTAATTTTAATAGGTGTCATTGTTAAATTTGCACTAAAAATAAAACTTTTAGTTAAACTAAATTGAACAGTTCTTAATCTATGTTTAATAGGTTCTTTATAATTACTTAATTCAACAATTGCTTCATAATAAGTAAGATTTATTGCAAAAGATTGTGAACCTTGAAATTTAACATTTCCTTCATAACAATTCGTCATATTAATTTCTTCATTGTCAAAGCATTTTGCCATTACTATTGTATAAGTTGTAAAATTTTCATTTTCAACTCCATGATTAACACTTGGCCAAATAAATTCTTTATTAGTGTAATGATAATATTTTTTAGTATCATTATTATAATAATACTTAATACATAATCTAGTGAAACCATAATCAGAAAAATCTTTATATTCTTTTATTCTTTCAAGTTCTTCTTCAGTACAAATTTGATAAATCCAATGATTAAAATCATCAATTTCTCCGTTTAAAAATACACTTTTATTATAATTCATAAATCCAAAAAAATTAATTATAGAAGAATTATATTCATTATTATAAGGGAAACTTTGTGTAAAAATTGTTAAAAAATGAAAAAAGTGATTTTCATCTAAAGGAAATGATCCTATATCTTTTTCCCATGTTTTTGAATAATATGCAACAGGATTTTTTCTTTCTATCAAATCTAAAGAAAAAATAACTGCTAATGCTGCTCCAAATATTATTAAAAGTAGAGATACTATTCCTGAAAATAATGAAGAATGACGTTCTTTTTCTAAATGAAATAAAGTTATTTCAGGTGAAATAAAGTCAAAATTTTTAAGGAACATTTTTTTTTCAATTTTTATTTTTAGTTTTTTTTTTCTTTATTTATTTAAAATATTTATTATTTATTTATATCTTATAAATTATCTTTCTATTTTAAATTTATTTTTTTAATAATTATTTCTTATAAACAAAGATGATAAATTTTTAATTTCTATACTTGTATTAACTTTACAATTTTCATAATTTTTATTTTTTTGGTTATTTCTTAAAAAAGAATTTATTGAATTTGAATAAGAATTAATTGTATAAGTGAAAAAATCATTATTTTGAATTTTTAAGTTGTTTCCTTTAATAAATAAATTATTTTTTTTTTCTCTTTTGTTTTTTTTATTTAATAAAATAATATTTTCTAAAATTTTATTATTTTCTTTCATTCTTTCTTTTAACTCCTTAATTTTAAAATTATTAACTTTTTCAATTTGTCTAATTGTATTTTCTTTATAATCATTAAAAGCATCTTTTAATTCTTCATTATCATTTTCTCCAAATTCTTCTTTTATTTTTTTATTAAAAAATTTTAAATTGAATTTTTTAAGTTCAAAATCGTTGTTCATATTTTTCATTCTTTCAATTCTAATTTTTAAAGGTAATTCATTATCATTATATTTTTTTTCTATTATTTTTTTTCTTTTTATTTTTCCTTGAATAACTTTTAAAATTTCTTCATTATCTTTTATAAACATATCATTAATAAATTTATCATTTTGTTCATTATAACTTGAAATACTTTTATCATCTATTAAATCTTCTAAAAATCCATCATCATTTTCTGTGTCTGAATCACTATTAATATTCTTTATTATATTATCATGTTCTTCATTATCTGAGCCTAATTCTGCTTCATCATCAAAATATTTTTTTATAAAGTTTTTTCTGATTTCTCTCTTACGAAGAATATCTTTTCTTTTAATTAACCTTTTATGACTGATAAACTCTTTTTTTGTTATTTTTTCTTCTTTTTTATATATATTTTCATTGTTTAAATTCCTTTTTAAAATATCATTCAATAAATTTATATCTTTTATTTGAAAATTTCCTTTATTTTTCAAATTAGATGGTAATTCTTTATAATCTATTGATTTCATTTATTTATTATGTATTCTAAATTGAAAAATGTCATCTTAAGTATCTAATATTAAGAAATTATTTTTTTTCATATTGAAATATTGAATAATTTTAATTAATTTATATATCAAATAATATTTAAGAAGTTTATTTTATTTAAAATAATTAATATTTATTTGAATTATTTAATAATAATTGTTTAATTATTCTTTTAAAAAATGCACTGGGGATTGGGGATTGGGCCCAATCCCCAATCCCCAAACTAA
>JAEEGK010021250.1_pt1 | contig 13721 bp, 11 predicted proteins | sample 8958771 | NCBI WGS metagenome assembly JAEEGK01 (sample SAMN16246547, study PRJNA631951) | gut metagenome | biome: gut microbiome; feature: rumen; material: SC-attached | host: Bos | place: Iran: Karaj | collected 2018-10 | reverse complement strand
TAAGGTAACATCACCTTGGAACGAATTCGGTACTATCGTGGCTATAGCCCCATCAGGAGTTAAGACGCTTGAAAGTACACAGCAGGATACTGACAGACAGCCTGACGGCAAATACATGAAGAATGGTAAACTCATCATCATAAATGAGGGTAAGAAGTACGACGCTGCCGGCAGGTATTAAGTACACACCAGAACCGACCCCGTTGTGTAACAAATATTTCCGCAACTTTTTTCATTAAAAATGTTTTCCTATTTTCCTACTTTTTCTTCGTTTTATTTGGAACTTTCGGAAAAAGTTCCTATCTTTGCGGAGTAATGGCACGAATATGAAAGATAGAACTGAGATATTGCAACTGCTGAAGCGTTATAAACCAACGGCTCAGAGGAAATATGGGATGACGAAAATCGGCATCTTCGGTTCTGTGGCGCGTGGTGAACAGCGAGAAGACAGCGATGTCGATGTTTGTTATGAGGGAGAGGCACCGTCGTTTCTCACGTTAGACATCATACAGAGCGAACTCGAGGATCTTTTGGGCTCGAAAGTCGACATTGTCCGTGTTCGTGATAACATGAATAGTCTATTACGACAGAGAATATTAAGAGATGGAATCTATGTTTGACAAAGAATTGGTCCTGGACAGTCTTCAGAAAATCAAGGCGATGTTAGATCTCATCGTTGAAAGAGCATCAGTTGTTGATACACCGAATGATTTTCTTTGTTCTCCCAGCGGCATGATGCGCCTTGATGCCATCTGTATGAACCTGATAGCGCTGGGCGAGACGGTTAAGGGACTGGACAAGCTGACTGGTGGCCAGTTGCTTCCCAATTACCCTGAAGTATATTGGAAAGGTGTGATGGGTATGCGCGACAAAATCTCCCATCATTATTTCGAGATAGACTCTGACGTAGTCTTCAAGACCATTCAGGAAGACATTCCGCAAATGATAAATGCAGTTGTTAAGATGATTGGTGACATAAACAATAATGTGTAATTAACTATGAAGAAAATATTATTGCTTATTCTATTAATGCAACCCATTATGGTTGTGTTTGGCCAAAAATCTGGCAAGGTCCCCAATCTTATTATATTTGATAAGGTAGGAGATGTTTTGAATGTTAAATCATTTAAAGTCTTTCAGTCATTAGACAAGGGATATGCCTTAGCTAGAGGTATTTCCAATGATTATGGATTGTATGATGGTATAACAGTTCTTTTATTGCAAGAAGGGAAATATTTCTACGATGAAGAAATTGTTAAGACACCGGAAGAAAAAGTTGCCAGGGTGGTAGGTGTCTATAAATACCAGTCGGAGTTAGGTCGGAGAACTGTTCCCGTCATTCAGTTCTTAAAAGCCCCATTATCTTCGTCATCTGAAGCCCCAGTTACTATAGAAAATAATAAAGTATATGATGTTGTGGAGCATATGCCTCACTATCCTAATGGTCAAGCGGCACTTTTTCAATGGTTGTCAGACAATATTATGTATCCTAATAATGCTACAGAGAAACAATTCATAGAGCGAGTCATTGTTTCGTTTGTAGTTGAATGTGATGGCTCAATTTCAAATGCCACTATTTTAAAGTCTGCTGGGAAGCCCTTTGACGATGAAGCTTTACGGGTGGTAAAAGCGATGCCCAAATGGACACCAGGTTATCAGAATGGTTCTGCTGTTCGTGTAAAATATACTCTTCCTATCACGTTCAGGCCTAAATGATATTTCCCCAACGTTTTTATTTCTATGTAAATGAGTAATTATTGTAGAAATAAGACCTGACATCAGAATACGCACCAATTATCTTTCTCAAGCACATTGTCTTGGTCAATTTGATCTATTTTTATTGCCGTTAATATTGCCGCCTCGTATATTTTATTAGCATTATCGTAAGATTTCATTTTCCGATTGCATACTATTTTGTATCTCAGCTTTTCATTCTCTATCCATGCTGCAACGACTTTATAGGGATAAACTCTGTCATCACATTTGCAAAAAAATACTATTCCATCACAAAGACCGCTAATGTTTATTTTCTCTATGGCATTTACATTATGCTCATCAATTTTGATAGTTAGTTCTTCTTTTTTTATCTTATAAATAATATCATACAATGATAATCCTTTGACACATATATTTAAATAGGGTTGAATTTCTTTTTTATCATCGATTGATATGATAGACCTTTTAGTCCTTTTGTTTTCTTGATCTTTGATCTTACTTTCTTTGTCACAAACAACTATAGTAAAATCAAGAAAGCTAAACTTGTTAACTTGATATGCACAACAACCATAGTTATAACACTCACATTTACTTCTACAATACGATCCGTCTCGAAAGTCGTATTTGGCTTCGTCATAAGGTAATAGTTTTCTCTTTAATTCAGCTTCTTCTTTTTTTCTTAATTCTTCAACCCTTTTCTTTTTTTCAGCATTTTCTTTATTTCTTATTTCTTCAATTCGTTTATCGTAAATAGGATTATTAATCCACTCCCTGCTCTCTGTGGAATTTAATAAGAAGTCCCTTAATTTGTCTTTGTCCTGGATCTGTTCACTAACATCAATCTCCAAACAAGTAAAATTAGATTCTAATAATTTGGCTTTCTTGTTTTCTTTAATTTTGGAAGTATTCTTAATTTCAATATGGAATCGAAGACCATCTTCAGTAATACCTACAATATCTGGCTGCAAATCCGGTCTATCTGCACGTTTCTCTATTTCAACCTCTTTGAAATGTAATTTTTCAGGCGGAATGCATTTATATGAAGGTGCCATTACAGCCTTTTCCTCTTCAATAATCTTTTCTGCTAATATATGAAGAATTGTCATACCTGCTCCATGACAATCGGAGCCTGACTCATGGGCAAAATGAGGTTTCCTTCCATTTAATTCGCCTGATCCTAATTTTGCGTACAAGCCAGCTTTGCATTTAGGACAGATGCAGCCACATTTTTTACCTCTTCTTTTTGGTGGAATGTTTTCTATGCTAACAAAATTCCCTGAGGCATCTATTGCAAATAATAGTTCTTCATTATGTTTATTCATAAAACAATTATTTTTGGTACAAAGATATAAATTTATATTTAATTCACCAAAAATCGATTTTAAAATTTTCCTCTATCGAAAACCCCGAGATTCATGTGAGTCTCGGGGATTGTTGTTATTTGTAGTAACCGATGCGGACAAAGTTCCTTGGTGGGCGGAAGGGTGCCCAGGAGATGTGGAGCCAACCGTTGCCGGTCAGAAGTTGGTCGGTCAGGGCATTGGCCTTCAGGAATGCGATCAGGCGCTGGAACTGCTGAGGGTCACGGGGGCGGATGTCGGCAGCCTGGCCTTGGAGGTGTTGGGAGGTGCGGACGCCACCAACCTGAGCGTTGACCCGACTGTTGCGGAAGCCCGAGTTAATGATGATGGGACAGCCGATGGCCTCGCGGGCGGGTTCCAGCAAGTTGCGGCAGCCGTAGATCATGTTGGCAATCTGCTGTACGGTCGGGATGTTGTCGGGGTACTTGTCGAGGTTGCAGAACTCGGACAACGTGAAGTGATTACTGAGTTTGATGTTTTCCATTGATTTTCCGTGTGATAAGTTTAACATAATAGTCGAGGCCGAAGATGCTGGCGACGAGCAGGAAGGCTTGGGCGACATAGACCAGCAGGCCGTTCGACACGTCGTCGATCATGACGACCTGATAAGAAACCAGTGCAATGCTGCTCAAGATGAGCAGCACCGCACAGGCATACTGAGAGATTTTAAAGCGCGTGTTTTCCATAGCAATTGTTAATTTTTACACAAAGAGAACCTTTTGTGTAATTTCACATTAGGGTTTGTGCACCGGCACCGCCTAAGAGTCCTGCGCAGATGGCTGCAATAATCTCCAGAATGATTTTTACTGTTTTGTTCATAATGTTGTGTGTTTTTTAATTGTGAATAAATAGGGTTAACTTTTACTCTACAAAGGTACGAAAAAAAACTGGATTAAGCAAATATTGTGCAAGGCGAATGTAGTTAAATTTGTTTAATTGGCCTGCTTCGATCCGCCCTATGGCAAAGGCTGCGTGCACTCTTAGTATCCTGCCCGTCCGCTATATAGCAGGCGACCCTTTCGCTTTGGGTAGACGGGGCGGTTATCAAGGGCAAATGTAGGCTCTCTTAGGATGTAAGGTGGTGGAGATGGTGGAGATGATTTCTATGTTTTTTTGAAAAATAAATCGTAAACATCCTTGAACGAGATACAAGCATATTTAGGATTAATTTCTAATCCCTTAAGGAAACAACTCCACCATCTCCACCACTTTTCTTGTTTTAGAATATCTCCGGAACGAACTGGTTGGCATCCAACTTGTTTTCGCGGTTATGTAGGTCTTGGTCTACTTTTGCAATCCGATATTTGGTGATGCCTCGTATCAATTTTCTATCAAATCCCAGTCGTTTCATGGCTTTGCCTATTGCTATTGAGTTGTACTCGCGTCCGCGAAATCCACGCAAGTTCAGTTCGTGCATGATGTCGCCTGCCGAAAGGGCTTCTTCGTTGTCGGTAGTCTCTGGCAGTTTCAGGAAGGTCAAGATGGCTTCCTCGCAATCATTGGGCTCCATGAATCTGCGGTTGTGGTCGGTTATCTGCTGGCTCTCGTCGTGGGTCGGTTTGGGGTTGAAACCGTGGTCGAGCAGATAGAGGGCCTGGGCATAGGCTCCTTCGTATGGCAGCGGGAAGGCGTCGAGGTCGACAGTGTCCTTGAGGTCGATAGCCAGATAGCGTCGGCTACCCTCGCTTTCGCGGATGAAGTTGTCTTCGTTGGTGGTAGCAATGAGCGATGCGCGTCGCTGGCGGCTCTCGCGGAAACGGGCGTATGCATCGCGAACGTTGGAACGGCTGGAGGTGACGATGTATTTGAATGCTTCGTTCTTCTGGTTGGAACCGAATGATATCTCGTCGAACAAGATGAGCGGTGTCTCTGAGAGGGAGATAACAAAGTCCTTGTCGATGCGCTCCGATGGACCGACTTCCAAACGGTAGTCGCTCAGTTCCGGTGGCAGAATGTGGCGCACGAAGTAGGTCTTACCTATGTGCTGGAACCCCTTGAATATGGGCATCTGTGGGTTCTCGTTGATGCGTCCCAGCATCAGTGCCACCATGCCCACATGCCACTTTTTCAGCATCAGGTCGTAGAACGGTTCGTTGTCTGGGTCGCCAAACTCCAGATGGCCCACGTAGAAGTCTCTCAGGTAGTCAGGGTCGGTGTCTGGATTCCATGGTTTCAGGCTCTGCAACCATGAACTGATGGGGTCGAAGTCCTGGCTGAAATCTCGGCTGAAGATGAGCGACTTGACATCCTGCGAGCTGACCTTCATGCCCTGTTCCTTCAATCGACAGTAGTAGGTGTCAAGGTCACGGTCCTGAACTGGACGCCAGTCATTCCCAGCCTCCTTCACCTCAGGACGCTGGCGCCACACGTTGTAGCGCCACTCGCCAGACAGGTTCAGTGCTTGGTGCATTTGTCGGATGCGATTTTCCTGTTCCTCTTGTTTCTGACGTTCCGACTTTTGGCGACGGCCACGTGGCAGACTGACGTCCACGCCGGCATCCTTGGCCATCTGCATCAGAGTGCCTAACGTTACGCTGCCGCTGCCGGATTTAAGACAGTTGGAAAACTTCTCGTCACATTCCTCATGCTTGTAGTTAGCATACTGGCTGCAGATGGTGTGATAGGCCTCACGCGCCTGTTCGCCCAACGAGGCACAGGCAAACGTCACTTGAATCCAGTCGCCATAGTCTGCGGTCAAATCAATACCACTCTCGGCGATGCGTTGAGCCACCAGTTCCAGGTGCTCAAGCTCGGTGTAGTTGTTCTTCATTATACGTGTTGATATTTGGGGTTAATAAAACAATCTTTATCATAAGGTAGGAAGCATGCCCTGCATACATCGGAACCACTCTTGTCCACAGCTATTCCGTACTCAAACCCAACATATTGCTGGAGCTTTTGGAAGGTAGTCTTGAAATCGGGACTCTGGGCCCATTCAGGCAGCCGGACAACCCATTTCACACCTTGTCCCTTGGGCGACACAAAGCACAATGCTGTCTCCACTGCTGGGTCGCCTACGAGTTGGCTCTGTACATATCGTGCCTCGTCGGTCGACTCCAGGTCGTCAATGTCAAGCACCAGGAAGGGCGACCGGGTCACCAGGTTTCTTGCACTGCGATATGAGAAGATGCCATTGAACGTTGCCGTTTCGAAATACAGTTTCTTAAAGTCGCCTAACTCGTCCTTCGTGGCTGTAGTAAGCATCGAGCGCAGTGTGTTCGTAGCCCACTGTGCACGATCTGACCGGATGTAGTTGCCGATATAAGCGATGTCCTGAGACTGGTTTGGTTTTGCAGCAAGCACTGCCACTCCATCCTTGTTGCGATATCCGCATCCGAATACCGAGAACTTGTCGTTTGTGACTTCTCTGGGAAGAATGTCGATATGTGTTTTCATACTATAATATTTTGTTATCCGTAAATTTGTAATTTGTTTAAAATTGATGTAAACTTTGGTAATTTTAACATCTGAATAGGGATAATATTTGGCAGATAACAAAAAATGCATTACTTTTGCATCCGCTTTATAACCCTTTTCATGTTATAAAGAAGAACCGGCCTCTGTTAAGTTTCATAGGCTTCGAGAGACCAGTCCCGTGTGTGAGCCCCGCTATATCACTCCCCGATATGCGGGGCCTTTTTCATGGTACTTCTATATCATTTTTCTTATCTTTGTTTTTAATTGGACGTTGTTTCATATAGTACACCTGACCCTGAAGGTCATCGTCATAAGAGGGCTGACGAACCAGGTCGAACATGATATTACCGTTCTCGTAGTTGAACCCCAGCGTATCGAACATTACCTTGGTAGGCACATAATAGTATCCACTCGAGAGTCTTATCTCGAAGGCATCCTCGTTAGGCTCGTTAATAATAATAAGGTATAAGGAATCGTTTTCGTCGTCTTTTGCAAACTTTGCATACTTTCCGGACTCTAACCCCAACACTGTAGCAGTTTCAGCTGTAAATCCAAGCCTACCTGAAGCCTGGATGGTTGCTTTCAACTTTGTTGCGAATTGTTTCGCGCTTAATAACGTTATTGCCATATTATTTAAAATTTGACTGCAAAGGTACAAAGAATTCTCTATTTCACAAAATTATTCATGGAAAAATATCGTAAATAAAGCATTTTTTACATGTTTGTCAAATAATCGAGGTTGGTGAAATTCTGCAAAGAAACAAAAAGAGATGGAAAAGAAACGAAAAAGAAACAGGATAATTTGGTGTTCTGGAATATTTTACGTGTTCTCACGCGGTTCATCAACGTCACGTGGGATATTTCAAAAATAATTGGAGATTTATTTGGATTATTGTTAACTATTTCGTATTTTTGCAATCTAAAGATGTATTTAACTGAATGTCGACAATAATAACTTCAACAATAATGATTATGAAGAAATTGATGATTTGGGCCATCGTGGCGATGGGTATTTCACTGATGTGTGTTGCCTGTTTGGGTATTCAGAAACCCCAGAGAGAGGCTAAGGCTGACACGACGACGGTAAGTCGGGAGATTATTACCAATGAGGACAAACAACCCGTCAGCACTTCTCTGGACGTGAAGTCGTTCGGATTCATTGGCCCCGTGAAGGAGTCGTTCTGCATCCGTTACGAGGTGAAAAGCATGGACGATGACGTGCTGGAGAAGGGCGAGATGTCGAACGATGCCAACGACGAGGCGGGCTATTCGTTCAGTGAGGCCGGTCGCGTAACGGGCGATGCCTACGGCGGCGTGTACAACTACGATAAGACGGGCAAATTCGTGAAGGGCATCACGACCAAGTCGGTGATGAAGCGCGACGGCCAGGGCAGGGTGGTGTTCTACCAGCAGAAGGATGACGACGAGGATGACGCCATGTTTACCAATGAGTTCACGTACGACGCTAAAGGCCGGATTATCAAGGTGGAGCAAGGCTTCTGGGAATGGACCATCACCCAGGAGTTCACCTATGAGGGCGACAATATCTACCCGAGCACAAGGAAGTTCACACGCATGGATGAAGGCGATGAGTCTGAGTCGGAAACCACCTACCGCTATACGAAGTTCGACGAGGTAGGCAACTGGATTGAGCGTGAAATGACCTATCGTGGTTCAACCCGTGAGGAGGGTGAGGTAACACGTTGGCGAGGGGCCAACATCGAGGAAAGGAGAATCTCGTACTATTAAACTTCAGAACCGCCTGATAATAACTGCCAAGCAAATATGGTGTGTAATTTAACACGAAATGCTTGGCAGTTTCATTTTTTATTCGTAACTTTGAGCTAAAGCTCGAAAGTACTTCCATTCGACAATGAAAATATAAAAAATTGCTTTTTTATTTTGCATTGTGCTCATTTATTCGTACCTTTGCAGCGCATTATTGAATAAAATAATGTACGCGCGCACCTTGACAGGTCTGAGAGTAAGCCAAAAATTAACGATAAAATATAGAAGTTATGACAATTAAACAACAATTAATTCCATTAAGAATCGGCAAAGGCCTATTGAGCCTCGTTGCCTTGTTCGTGATGTTGCTGGCGCCGCAGAGGGCGTGGGCAACGGTGTATTCCACAATCTCTTCGTATACTGAAGTGACTGCTACAGGTTACCTCAAGTATTATTGGAACTTAAATAATGATTGGAAATTTGAAGTACATTCTGATAATTACGATACAAGTACAGTTGGCTTAGCTTCAGACCCCTTTGGTTTTACCTTTACTTCTGATGGTGGACAGATTTGCGGTTTGCTTGGTAATGGTAGTGAGAAAATCACCAAAGTTATGTTGTCTGGCATTGATAGTAATGAAAAAGTTACAGTAACACTAAAAAACAAATCAGATTATTCAGAAAGTGATTTTCTGGCCTCTACTACGGTAGGTGAATTTTATCTTCCTGAGTCTGAAACTTGGAATGCAAACGGTGAGTTGTATATCGATATTGATAAAGCTTGCACAATAACTGGTGTTACGATTTATACAGGCACGAATTATGATGATGTGATTGCTTGGCCAGATGGTCCTTCTTATAACGGCACCACTATTCAGAATGCTAAACAGCTGAATGGAGCTATAGTAATAGACATAAACAGTTATACAAATTTTAGTTACGCGTTGGGTGTTGGTAGTTCTGCAACCGTTAGCTATTCAAGTATGGACGAATCCGTAGCTACTGTTGAAAATAGTAGTGTTACAATCAAAAAGGTTGGTCAAACGACGATAATCGCAAAAGTGGTAAATGGTGATAATTATTTGAATTTCAGTTATCAGTTTGTTGCTGTTGATGGCGCATATTATGGACTGATTGTTGCAGGAGAATATGTAACGGCTAACAATGCTTCCAATATTACTGGTGACTATATTGAGGGTTCTACAGGAGCATTGTCGTATGTTGATAACACTAACACTGGAACTCTGACTTTAAAAGGCGTTACTATTACTGGAAATATAATTCGTACAAACAATAAAGGCTTGACCGTATACCTCGACGGTAACAGTACAATTACTTTTACCCCAGGTAATGGTGCGCGTATTTTTATGGGAAATAATACTGAATACCCCCTGTTGTTTAGCACCAACGAATCAAATCCTGGCTCTCTGCACATCGGTGGAACTGGTAATATAAACGAATTCTCTTCTGACTGGGGTGCAGGCTCCACAAGAATCTGGTCTAAAGAAGATAGCGATATAAAAGCTTCTGAGTATAGTTGGTGGGTGAATCCTGATTGTTACCAAATGGATCTTTATACGAATAAGAACTATGATTTATGGATTGGTGATGCCCAATTCTGTAATGCATTGTTGAGCCATTATGGAGGTGTTGAATTTAAGCCTGCTTCTTCGACACTTGAACTGCGTGAAGAGGGGCCATATGATAATCCATTCAGTCCCTATTCGTTTACGAGTAAATTGTCAGCATTGACGGTTACTGTGGATGGTGAAGTCACGATGAAGGCATTCCATTTTGTGCCAATGGATGGAGTCACATCAGGTGCATTGACAATTTCCCCCAAAAAAGATTATGGAACAAATACGCTTAAGCTGACTGGTGTTGCGAATAGTGATGGTTTGATTACAGGTTTCAACACTGTTAATATTGCAAATGATAATCTGACGGTAGATTATTCTGTTATAATTGGAGAAACAAATGTGACGAATAAGAATGCGTCGAATGTTATGAGTGATCAAACTGCTAGTAGCGTATCTTTTGATCCTGAGACAAACACATTAAAACTGAATAATTTTGTGTCAGAAACTCCTGATAATATCCAATTGTCCAATGATGGCGTGTTGACCATTGAAATTAATGGCTCAAATACTGTTGGATATATTAAAGGAAATTATGACAGTAAATTGCATGTTAAAAAGGCCACTGGGCCTACTTCGCCGACGTATTTGGAATTTGTGGGTAACTATGCAGATAACGGTCCTGTGTGTAATTTTATAGATTGTACTTGGGGTGATGGCCTGTATATGAATTCTTACACAAGTGATGGAGGAACCCCAGCAAATTATACTTCACTTTCTGGTACGTACTATTTTAATAATAGAGTTGATGGCCGTTTCGTTCATCCCAGTAATGCTATTGATAAAATAGTATTCTCTACAGAGCAAGAAGCTGTAACACCTTCTATCTGGATTGGAAACACTGAAGTGAATGCCCAAGGTGATTTTGTACCTAGTGGTCAACAGGTGGCTATTGAAGGAGCATCATTTGATAAAGATAATAATGTTCTGACATTGAGTATTATTAATGTTGAACAACCTATCACAAGTAGTTTGCCAAACCTCACTATTAAGTTAGCGGGAGACCAGAATAGACTGCCCAAGATTATTAGTGCAGACCCGAGTGCTACACTTACATTCGTAAAGGATGCCAATACCGAAGGACCTTCCTTGTTACTACAGTCTACGGCATCGTCAGTCATTTCCGGTTTCTCTTCTGTGACCTTAGGTGATGGCTTATATTATGAATCTTCAAGTCTACTTGAATATAGTACAAATGCCCGGAAGTTCATTAATCCAATAGATAATAGTGACATTACTAAGCTAACGATATCCACTAATGTAACCTATCCATTGTGGATTGCTGGTACTCAGGTGACAAGCGAAAATGCCTCAAATGTATTGGCTGATAAATATGCTTCTGTAAGCTATACTAACAACACATTGACTCTGAAAGCTTGTCAAAACGATACAAGGAATTTAGATTATTTTGTAACTATCGGTGATGGTGAGGCGTTGACAGTTCATTTCATTGGCTATAACAATGTAGGCACAGGTACAAAGAAATTTATCTATGCTAAGAATGCCTGCACGGTAACCTTTACAACGGATATTACTGTATCAGGATTGTTGGAATATATTGGTACCGACTTGAAGACAGATAATGTAACGTTAGTAACCGATGGATTAGAAGTGGAGACATATGAAGACTATACGTCTATTAAATCTTCTACTGGAATAGAAGATATTGATTATTTCGGATTGGGCATCTTTGAGTCAACCACAGAGGTAGATGGCTATACGGCTAAAAGTGGAACATCTGCATATACTGGTTGGTATTACAGTAATGCTGAGATGATTAACGAAGATGCGAATTTGCCACCTATTGTCACTTCTACTACCGTTTCGCCATTCGTTTCGCGTATGAAGAGCAATAGAGGAGATATTATTAGTGATCTTACTTTAGGTTACGATTGGGGCGAAAATAATAACACTAACGTTCAGGTGGCTTTGACGAGCCTTGACGGACAAACAACTTACGCCTCAGGTGCAATGACTGCTGGAAAGGTGACCCTGACACCGACGCAGAATGTGTCTCTTGCTGATGCGTGCCTAACCTTCACGTCTGATAATGCATTCTCATTTGTACCGTTAGCCGTGAAACTGACAGCCCTGCCTAATGTTCCGTATTTCTATTCTGATGTAGTGGAATCAACAACAACTATTGGATTTGAACATGATGGCGGAGTTGTTCGTTATGCCATTGACTATGTTTCCAGTGATTTGCAGGATGTCGCGGAAACTACTTGGAATAATGAACCTATTCTGATAGCCGGTCCATGTACCGTTACGGCACATGTTGAAAAGAATGGCCTTTCAAGTGCAACTGTAACAGGTAGGTACTTCGGTTACGCTGATATTGAGACAGTATATAGTACAAGTAAAGTTCTGAACGCTCCTTCGCTGGTACCTGCTGCTGAAGGATTGACAATATACGAATATTCTGAGGGTGGCGGTGTTGCTAATTTCGATCAGGATAATGGCAATATCAATATCAATGGTGTAGGTGCAACTGTGTTGACGGCTAATTTCACCTATTCAGGCAATGATGCCGTTCTGAACCCAGAAGCAAATGTTCAGATTCAGACTGATACACCTGTTTATAGTGCTAATCTGAATATTACGATACTTCCGCCTGCTCCGACTATTGCATTTGATGAGACGAAGAATTATCTGAATAGCGACAAGGTGAGCATCTCGTTGCCAGTGTCATTGGTTGAAGATGAGAATGCAACTATAATGTATAGCTGGGACGAGACGTGTGAGCCAGGAAATGGTACAAACTACAACAGTGACTCGAAGGTTGAACTGAATGCTGGTACAAATACCTTGTATGCATGGGTGAGATACAACGGTGCTACTGCTGACGATGCTCTCTATAGCGAAAAGACTTCACAGGAGTTCACGGTTAAGACCGACATTGCGCAGTTCGCAGTGAAAGATATGATTGAAACAGAATTGACCTACACTGGTGCGGAAATTGTTCCCACGTTTACATTGTATGACGAGAAGGAACCAACAAATACAATCAGTTCAGACAACTACGATGTCAGAATTGAAAAGTACATGGGTGAAGACGCTGGTTTCTCTGTCGTCGAGTCTATTGTAAATACTGGTGTATATAGGGTCTTTGCTGTAGGAAAGGGTACAACTTATGGCGGTGAGAAGTTAATCTATGAGGTGCTTGAAGTAAATCCCGCTGAGATTACAGAGTTGACAATCGCTACGAACTCACTGACATATACTGGTGAGGCACAGACGGTGACTATCACGAGCGTGAAGGCTGGCGAACTGGTGTTGACAACCAGCGATTACGATGTCAGCTATGAGAAGATGGTTGTCGGTCAGGAGCCAAGTCCTGTCGATGCACCTGTTGAGACCGGTACATACAATGCTGTGGTAACCGGCAAGGGCAACTTTACAGGCACAAAGTCGGCTGAGTTCACCGTCCTTAAGGATCCTGAGTTCTGTTTCTATGTTGGTAAAAAATTATCTAATGGAGACACAGAGTCGTATATTTATGGCGAAGAGCAAACCTTGACAGAGCTGAAGAGATGGGACAATGGCTATCTGATTGACCCCACAGGCTTCACTATTACTTATACAAGCAGTAACGCGAATGTGGCTACCATCGATAATACGGGTAAGATAACTATTGTTGGTGTCGGACTGACCGAAATCAGGGCATCGATTGAAGCTACAGAGGAGTATGCTGCAGACGAGGCATGGTTTATTATGAAGGTCGTACCTGATGTTCCTCAAGTTTCTATTCCAGATGGTGTTTACTTTACTGGTCAGAAACTGTCGATAACAACGGATGCCCAGGGTGGCGACCTATACTACTCGTATGGCTATGAGGAAGATGAATCGAACAGAACTCCAT
>JAEEGK010021245.1_pt1 | contig 13724 bp, 11 predicted proteins | sample 8958771 | NCBI WGS metagenome assembly JAEEGK01 (sample SAMN16246547, study PRJNA631951) | gut metagenome | biome: gut microbiome; feature: rumen; material: SC-attached | host: Bos | place: Iran: Karaj | collected 2018-10 | reverse complement strand
TCAAACATAGGCGGGATGAGGCGGTAAATCACACCCGTGATGACTGCTATGACAACAATGAGGGTCAGTAGGATACTGAGAGCACGTGGTGTATGCAGACGCCGATCTGCGAATGATACCATCGGATAGAGCAGATAGGCGAACAACCAGGCGACGAAGAATGGAAGCAGGACTTCACTGAGATAATCGATCAGCAGAAACACTGCAATGGCTAAGGACCAAAGACCTGCCTGCCTGAGCAGGCGTTCATAGTTAAGGGGCTTTTCTGTCATATTGTCTGTCATTTGCCGACAAAATTACCAAATCCTTTTTAAAAATTGCAAAGATTTTACTACTTTTTTTGTCTATTCTGATAATTTGCGCTAAATTTGCCCCCGTTATGGGCATATTGTACATTGTTCCAACACCTGTTGGCAATATGGAGGACATGACCTTCAGGGCTGTCCGGATCCTGAAAGAGGTGGACCTCGTGCTTGCAGAAGATACTCGCACGTCGGGCATCCTGTTGAAGCATTACGATATCAAGAATTCCCTGATGTCTCACCATAAATTTAATGAACATGGCACGTCGGCTGGCATTGTTAGTCGTCTGCTGGCAGGTGAGAATGTGGCGCTGATCAGTGATGCTGGTACGCCAGGCATCAGCGACCCGGGATTCTTCTTGGTGCGTGAAGCCGTGAAGGCTGGGGTAGAGGTGCAGTGTCTGCCAGGTGCCACCGCTTTCGTGCCTGCATTGGTGTCGAGTGGACTTCCCTGCGACCGTTTTGCCTTTGAGGGCTTCCTGCCGCAGAAGAAAGGTCGTCAGACGAAACTCGAATCACTGAAGGACGAGGAGCGCACGATGATCTTCTATGAGTCACCTTACCGACTGGTGAAGACGCTGCAGCAGTTTGCCGAGACCTATGGCAATGAGCGTCAGGTGAGTGTCTGCCGTGAGATCTCTAAGGTGCACGAGGAGAGTGTTCGTGGCACGCTTGAAGAGGTGATTGCCCATTTCAAGGAGAAGGAGCCGAAGGGGGAGATCGTGATTATCCTAGCAGGATGTGACGAGAAACCGAAGGTCTCAAAGAAAGAATCATATAATAATAAATAAGGTATGAAGAAACTAGTTTATGCTATTGCCTGCACACTCGCGGTTGCCAGTTGTAACCAGGATGCAGCCAAGAAAGCCGAGCAGATAGCCCAGCAGCAGCGTGACTCGCTGGAACAGATTATCTCACAGAAAGATAATGAGATTAACGACATGATGACGACCCTTAGCGATATTGAGGAAGGTTTCCGTGAGATTACGGAGGCACAGAGTCGTGTGACACTTGCCAAACAGGGTGAGGGTACGAACACCATGCAGCGCATCAAGGAGAACTTCCAGTTTATCCAGTCACAGATGCAGCAAAACAAGGAGTTGATCAACAAACTGAAGCAGCAGGTGCGTGAGAGCAGCGTGAAGGGTGGTCAGTTGAAGAAGATCATCGACAACCTGACTCAGCAGTTGGAGACGAAGGATCATCAGTTGCAGGCGCTCCGTGAGGAATTGGACAGAAAGGATATCCACATTGCAGAACTTGACGAGAAGGTGGCTTCACTGAATACCAACGTGACTTCTTTGAAGGAGGACAATGAGAAGAAGGAAGAGACCATCACCTCACAGGATAAGGCCCTCCATACGGCTTGGTTCGTATTCGGTACGAAGGATGAGCTCAAGGAGCAGCGGATCCTCTCTAAGGACGGCTTATTCAGTAAGACCAAGTTGCTTGAAAAGGATTTCAACAAGGATTACTTCACGAAGATCGATATCCGTATCGACAAGGAGATCAAACTCTATAGCAAGTCGGCACAGATTATGACCTCTCATCCTGCAGGCTCTTATACGCTGCAGCGGGATGCCAACAAACAGTTTGTACTCCGTATTAGTGATCCCGATACCTTCTGGTCAACCAGCAAGTATCTCGTGGTGTTAGTGAAATAACAAAAATAGAAAGGGGCTTCAATCGAAGCCCCTTCTTTATTACGCTTAGTTCTCTTGCCAGAAACTCCTGGTAAACAGCACCAGGACAGTCATGATCTCAAGACGTCCCATCAGCATCAGCAGACAGAGTACCCATTTGATATGGTCTGCCATTCCAGACCACGTGATATTCGCGCCGATATCGTTAGCCAGCGATGGTCCCACGTTACTGACACAACTCAGGGCGATGATGATGGAATTGACGCTGTCGATACCAGATATAATCATGATCGTCGTCGTCACCAGTAGCATCAGGACCACGAGTACGAAGAAGGCAGAGAGGGCAATCAGTCTGGCCCGAGGCACGTTCTGACCATTGATTCTGACAGGCAGCACGGCATTGGGGTGCAGACTCTGACGGAAGTTGTTGCGAACCACCTTCAACAGCATCACGCCACGGATACACTTGAATCCGCCGCTGGTACTACCTGCACAGGCACCGAGCAGCATCACACAGCCGATGATGATCCATGTCAGATGAGGCCATTGGGCCACATCGGCGCTATAGACACCTGTGGTTGTCATGAACGATACCACCTGGTAGAGTGATTCGCGGAAAGCCCGTTCGTAGTCATACCCCATCTGGAGTATCAGTGTTGACATGATTACCAAGGTGGCGATGGCTACTACCGTGATATAGAGTTTGAACTCCGAATCCCTGAAAAGGTGTGTCAGACGGGTCTTGAAGATACTCACATATAATAAGGTGAAGTTGATACCTGCCAGGAACTGGAAGATGATGGAGATATAGTCGATCTGAGGGGAGTTGAACACGTTGGTACCATCGTTATGGATGGAGAAACCGCCTGTTGCCGTTGTAGTCATCGAGTAGTTCAGTGCCTCATACCAGTCCATGCCTGCCGCCCAAAAGGAAACACCGCAGCCGATGGTCAGCAGCAGATAGATAGACCAGATCCACTTGGCAGTCGTCGTCAGTCTTGGGTGCATTTTCGCCTTGATAGGACCCGTGGCCTCTGCTGCGAACACCTTCACACTACCCGCTACCAACGAGGGCAGAATGGCGATGGTGAAGAACACGATTCCCAAGCCGCCTACCCATTGGGTCAGCGATCGCCAGAACAGGATGCCGTGTGGCAGACACTCCACATCGTCGAGAATCGAGGCACCTGTCGTCGTAAAGCCGGAGATCGTCTCAAAGTAAGCATCTGTCAGGTTCGTGATGCTACCGTGGATCATGAAGGGTAACACACCAAACAGCGAGAAGATCACCCATACCGATGTCACGAGCAGATAGGCATCGTGACGACTCAGGGTGTTCTGGGCATGACGTCCCATGAAGAGGAATAGAAAACCGCATCCGAAGGTGATCAGCATCGACATGATAAACGCCATCTGGTCGTCTTCATGGAAGGCGATCGCCATAATGGCACACCATGACATGAAGAAGGCCTCGATAAACAGAAGGGAGCCGATAATCTTACTGATGATACGGAAGTTTACCATATCGGACTATTTTTGAAGTATGTCTCGATGTTATGCAGTTTGGTTTCATGGCAGAACACCATGACAGAGTCGCCGGCTTCAATCTGGGAGTTACCATTCACCAGCATACCAGTACCCTTACGCACCAGTCCGCCAATGGTCACACCGAAGGGCAGTCCCAGGTCTTTTACAGGTTTCTTGGTGACCTTCGATCCTTCGGCAGCCGTAAACTCAGCCACCTCGGCATCCACCAGCATCAGCGAGCGCATGTTGTCCACGTCGGCATCCAGCAGCATCTGGAAGATATGACTGGCAGCAATGGTCTTCTTGTTGATGATCGTACCGATATCCAGACTCTCCGCCATATTCACGTAGTCCAGATTCTCCACCAGGGCGATTGTTTTCCTGACACCGAGTTTCTTCGCAGTCAGACAGGCCAGGATATTGGTCTCGGCATTCTCCGTCAGTGCCACGAAAGCCTGTGTGTGGCGGATACCTTCTTCCTGCAGCAGTCCTAAGTCACGTCCATCGCCGTGGATCACCATCGCCTCCTCATGTTCCAGCAGGTCGTTCAGTTTCTCACAGCGTCGTGAACTCTTCTCGATGATCTTCACGTTCATATAGTTGGGGATGGTCAGTGCAGCACGGACAGCCGTCTTACCACCACCCATGATGATCACGTTCTTCACATCGGTATAGTGCTCCTTGCCAACGATCTTACGGATATAGGGGATATAGTCCTTGGTGGTCATGAAGTAGGCGAGGTCATTCACGTGCAACTCGTCCATACCACCAGGGATCAACGTGTCGTCATCCCGTTTGATGGCTACGATATGGTAGGGGTCGTCAGGTCCGCAGAGCTCACGCAGCGGACGGTTCAGGATCTCAGCCCCGTCCCTCAGTTTGATACCTAACAGCGTCAGGGCACCGTCGTGCACATCCCAGCGCTGTCTCACCCAGGAGAGTTTCAGACCGTTGGTGATGTCTTCTGCAGCCAACACCTCAGGGTAGATCAGTGAGTCGATGCCCAGGTTCTTGAAAAACTGATGCAGGTCGGGCGACAGATATTCGTAGTTGTCGATACGGGCCACCGTCTTCTTCGCGCCAAGGGCATGGGCGAGGATACAGGCATTCATGTTGACACTCTCCTCTGGGGTCACACCCACGAAGAGGTCTGCATGCTGCACACCTGCCTCCTTCAATGCCTTGATGCTGGTGGGTGAGGCCTGATAGGTCATCACGTCATACTCGCTCAACCCACTCAGTCGTTCACTGTCAGCGTCGATGAGCACACAGTCCTGATGCTCGCCAGACAACAGCTTCGACAGGTGGGTACCTACGGCACCAGCACCGACAATCACAACTTTCATATTTCAGTAATGACTTTGATAATACTCTCAGTGTCAAGTCCCACAATCTTGTGGAGTTCAGCCACCGTACCGTGCTCAACAAATTCGTCAGGCATACCCAAAAGGGTGACCTTCGGCTGATAGCCGTGTTCGTTCATCCATTCCAGGACGGCAGAGCCGAGTCCGCCTTTCTTCACGCCATTCTCAATGGTGATCACACGCTTGAACTTGCGTCCCACCTCATCGAGGATCTGCTCGTCGATAGGTTTCAGGAATCGCATATCGTAGTGGGCTACGCTGACCTTGTTGCCGATCTTCTCAATCGCCTCAGTCACGTTATTACCTATCGGACCGATACTCAGCACAGCCACGTCAGTACCCTCATGCAGTTTACGACCCGTACCCACCTTCACCTCTTCAAGCGGACAACGCCAGTCCTGCAGCACACCACCGCCTCGTGGATAACGGATCACGAACGGTCCCTTATCAGGCAGTTGAGCGGTGTACATCAGTCGGCGCAGTTCATGCTCGTCCATCGGCGATGAGATCGTCAGGTTTGGAATCGGGCGCAGGGCAGCCAGGTCGAAGGCGCCATGATGCGTCGGTCCGTCTTCACCCACCAGTCCGGCACGGTCGAAACAGAACACCATGTTCAGATTCAACAGCGCCACATCGTGGATGATATTGTCGAAGGCACGTTGTGCAAAGGCACTATAGATATTACAGAACGGCAGCAGACCGTCTTTCGCCATACCGCCAGAGAAGGTCACGGCATGGCCTTCAGCAATACCCACGTCGAAGGTGCGCTCCGGCATCTCCTTCATCATGATGTTCATTGAACAGCCTGAAGGCATCGCAGGTGTCACACCCACGATCTTCGGATTCTGCTGGGCCAACTCTAACAGCGTATGACCAAACACGTCCTGATACTTCTGGGGCTTGGTGGGATCCTTGTCGATGATACGCTCACCCGTCTCTGGGTCGAACTTACCAGGGGCATGCCAGATGGTCACGTCCTTCTCGGCAGGGGCATAGCCATGACCCTTCTGAGTGTGCAGGTGCAACAGTCTCGGACCCTTCATCTCCTTGATCAGTCTCAGGATACGAACCAGTTCCTTCACGTCGTGTCCGTCAAACGGACCGAAGTAACGGATATCCATACCGTCGAAGATGTTCTTCTGATGGGCGATGGCACTCTTGATGGCATTCGACAGACGCTGGATGCCCTTCTTTCGGTCATCGTTCATCAGGCCTTTCTTATACATCCAACGGGTGGCCTTGAACTTGATGGCGTTATAGGTCTCGTTGGTGTTCAGTCCCAGCAGATACTGCTTCATACCGCCCACCGAACGGTCGATACTCATGTTGTTGTCGTTGAGGATGATCAGCAGGTCGTTGGGGGATGATGATACATTGTTCAGTCCCTCAAAGGCCAGTCCGCCTGAGAGCGCACCGTCACCGATCACTGCCACCACATGACGCTTGTCATTACCTTCCAACTTCGCAGCCACAGCCATACCCAGGGCTGCCGATACAGAGTTGCTGGCATGTCCGCAGGCAAAGGTGTCGTACTCGCTTTCAGAGGGAGAGGGGAAGGGCTTGATGCCGCCCAACTTGCGGTTCGTACAGAACTTTTCGCGACGTCCCGTCAGGATCTTATGACCGTAAGCCTGATGACCTACGTCCCACACGATTCTGTCGTCAGGGGTATTATAGACATAATGCAGCGCCACCGTGATTTCCACCACACCGAGACTCGATGCCAGGTGACCGGGATTGACGGCTACTTCCTGCACGATATCCTCGCGCAACTCCTTACAGAGTTGAGGCAGTTCTTCAACTGATAATTTGCGCAAATCCTCAGGATATTGGATCTTATTTAGTAATTTAAACTCCTTCTTGTCCACAGTAATATTTTAATTATGGTGCAAAGGTACGCCAAAATTTGTAAAAAACAAAATTTTTCTCAAAAATATTCGGTTTATGGGCAATTGTTTTGTTGGTTTGGCAAAAAGTTGTAAATTTGCAGAAAATTTGCAGAACGAAGTTAAGGGTATGAAATATATCACGCTGCCGACATCAGAGGTCCGTCGCCTGTCGTTCTATCTGGCGATGGAGGAGTATGTGGCGCGTCATCTCGATGAGCCCGACTGCTTCTTCCTGTGGCAAGTGTCGCCGAGTGTGATCTTCGGACGCAACCAGGTGCTGGAGAACGAGGTGAATGTCGATTACTGCCGTGCCCATGGCATCCGGCTCTATCGACGCAAGAGCGGAGGAGGCTGTGTGTATGCCGACATGGACAATCTGATGTGGTCGTTCATTACCTCCGAGGAGAATGTGAACTTCGCCTTCAACCGCTTCATCAACATGGTGCTGCTGGTACTGCGGAAGATGGGCATCGAGGCCACGGGTACGAGCCATAACGATGTGATGATCGGCGACAGGAAGGTCTGTGGAACGGCCTGCTACCATCTGGAGGGCAGGAGTATCGTACACAGCACGATGCTTTACGACACGAACATGGAGCATATGCTTCACGCCATCACACCGAGTCGGGAGAAACTGCAGAAGAAAGGCATTGAGAGCGTCCGACAGCGCATCACCCTGTTGAAGGACTACACCTCGCTGCCACTCGACGACGTGAAGACATTGATACGCGAGACCCTCTGCCAAGGCTCGCGGATGCTGACACCCGCAGAGGTGGCTGACATCGAAACACTGGAACAAACCTATCTGAAAGAAGATTTTATTAAAATATTACAATAGTCTATGGCAATAAAACAAGAATTGGAAAAACGGGAGAAACGCACCTGTCTCCACGACAAGCATTTGTCGTTGGGGGCCATGATGGTGTCGTTTGGTGGCTTCGACATGCCGTTGCTCTATCAGAATGCGGGTATCGCCCCGGAGCATTATGCAGTACGTGAGAAGGTGGGACTGTTTGATGTCTCCCATATGGGAGAGGTCATCGTACGCGGCTCGGATGCCGAACGTTATGTGAACCACATCTTTACCAACGATGTCACTGCAATGCCTGTCGGCAAGATCCTCTACGGCATGATGTGCTATGAGAACGGTGGTACCGTCGATGACCTTCTGGTCTATAAGTTGGGGGAGAATGATTTCTTCCTTGTGATCAACGCCGCCAATATCGATAAGGACTGGGCTTGGATGCAACAGCATGCCGAGGGCTTCGACATCTCACTGCGTAATGCTTCTGATGACTACGGACAACTGGCTGTTCAGGGTCCCGAGTCGGAGCATATCATGGAAACGGTGTTGGGTCTGCCCTGTAAGGAACTGACGTTCTATACTGTCAAGATGATTGGCGATGTCATTGTCTCCCGTACAGGCTATACAGGTGAGGACGGCTTTGAGATCTATGCCGCACCCGATTATATCCGCACCTGCTGGGATAAGATGATTGCTGCAGGCGTACAGCCCTGCGGACTGGGTTGTCGCGACACGCTGCGCTTTGAGGTAGGATTGCCCCTCTATGGCGATGAACTCTCAGAGGACATCACCCCCGTGATGGCAGGACTGACGATGTTCGTAAAATTGGATAAGCCCGAATTCATCGGCAAGGAGGCACTCGCCAAGCAGAAGGCAGAGGGCCCTGCGAAGAAATTGGTCGGCATCGAACTCTTCGACAAAGCCATCCCCCGTCATGGTTATCCCGTGCTGAATATGCAGGGCGAACCCATCGGAGAGGTGACCACAGGCTATCACACGCTCTCTACCGATAAGAGTGTCTGCATGGCTTTGATTGATGCCGCCTACTCCAAACTCGACACCGAGGTACAGATCCAGATCCGTAAGAAGGTGTTCCCTGGTAAAGTGATCAAAAAGCAATTCTATAATAAAAACTATAAGAAATAAAACTATAAAGAATTATGGCTAAAGTAATTGAAGGACTCTACTACTCGGAGTCACACGAATTTGTGAGAGTAGAAGGTGACTATGGTTTCGTAGGAATCACGGATTATGCCCAGAACGCATTAGGCAATGTGGTCTATGTGGATATGCCTGAGGTTGATGACGAGGTAACGGCTGGTGAGGAGTTTGGCGCTGTGGAGAGTGTCAAGGCTGCCAGCGACCTGATCTCACCTGTCAGCGGAACCGTCGTAGAGGTCAACGAAGCCCTCGACGATCAGCCCGAACTCATCAACGAGGATGCTTTCGAGAACTGGATCATCAAGGTGCAACTCTCTGACAAGGCCGACCTCGACAACCTCATGGATGCTAAGGCATATGCTGCCTTCTGTGGCTGAGTCCCCTAAGTTAGGGGATTATAGGGGTCTGAACAAGCGCAGACTCCAATTAATAACAATTAGAAAGGTCTGATTTACGCTTGTTCAGACCCCCAACCCCCTAACTTAAGGGGCAAGTAAAGATGTATAAGTATTTTCCTCAAACGGAAGACGATCTGCAGGCGATGATGGAGAAAGTCGGGGTACAGACCCTCGACGACCTCTATGCCCAGATCCCCGATGCCATTCGTTTCAAGGGCGACTACCAGTTGCCCTCGGAGATGAGTGAGATGGAGGTGCGCGAACTCTTTGAAAAACTGGGTTCGCAGAACAAACAACTCACCTGCTTTGCAGGCTATGGGGTCTACGACCACTACACGCCCTCCGTCATACCGAGTCTGTTACAGCGCTCCGAGTTCCTTACCTCCTATACCCCTTACCAGGCAGAGATCTCCCAAGGCACCCTGCATTACATCTTCGAATATCAGTCGATGATGGCAGAACTCACGGGGATGGACATCTCCAATGCCTCGATGTACGATGGCACTACCGCCTGTGCTGAGGCGATGATGATGACAGTGGCAGCAGGTAAGAAACAGAATAAGGTGTTGGTGTCTGCAGGTCTCAACCCCAAGACGCGTGAGGTGTTGGATACCTATGCCCTGCATCAGGGCATCGAACTGATAACCATCCCCCTCGAAGACGGAATCACCAAACTCTCCACTCTCAAATCTCTATTGGTTCCTGAGCCTGCCGAAGGAGGTGTCGCTGGTGTTATCGTCCAACAGCCTAATGTCTATGGCATCGTAGAGGACTTCACTGGCTTTGCTGAGGCATGTCATGAACAGAAGGTCCTCTTCGTGATCGACAGTGTGGCAGCCGACCTTGCCGTACTGAAGACCCCGGGCGAGTGGGGTGCCGACATCGCAGTGGGCGATGGACAGTCTTTGGGTATCCCCTTGCAGTTTGGTGGTCCCTACGTCGGCTATATGTGTTGCACGGAGAAACTCATCCGCAAGATGCCAGGTCGTATCGTTGGTATGACGAAGGATAATAGAGATCAAAGAGCCTTCGTACTCACCTTGCAGGCACGCGAACAGCATATCCGTCGCCAGAAGGCCACCTCTAACATCTGTTCGAACCAGTCGCTGATGGCGCTCTTCGTCACGATCTATATGTCGCTGATGGGCAAGCAGGGACTGAAAGACGCCGCCCAACTCTCTTATGCGGGGGCTCACTATCTCTGCGACGAACTGTTGAAGACGGGTCGTTTCACGTTGGCTTACGATCAGCCCTTCTTCAATGAGTTCTATGTGAAGTACGACGGCGATGCCGATACGCTCTATCAGCGTTTCATCGAGGCTGGAATCCTCGGCGGCGTGCGTTATGAGGATGGCTTCCTCTTTGCCGTCACCGAGAAGCGTACGAAAGAAGAAATCGATAACCTTGTAAAGATCGCTGCCCTATGAATCATCAATTATATGGAAATCTGATCTTCGAACTCTCGAAGTCAGGTCGTAGAGGCTACTCACTTCCGAAAAACAACTTCGGCTCCTATGAGATTCCGAAAGAGATCTGTCGTGCAGAAGATGCTGCGCTGCCTGAGTGCGATGAACTCACGGTGGTGCGCCACTACACGAACCTCTCTAATAATAACTTCGGTGTCGATACAGGCTTCTATCCCCTCGGCTCCTGTACGATGAAGTACAATCCGAAGATCAACGAGGAGATGGCAGCCCTGCCGCAGTTCCAGAACCTCCATCCTTCGCAGCCCGCCCATACGGTCACGGGAGCCCAGGCACTGGTGACCCTCTTGGAGAAGTCGCTCTGTGCCCTCACGGGACTGGCTCACTTCACCTTCAAGCCCTATGCGGGCGCCCATGGAGAACTGACGGGACTGATGACTATCGACAACTATCATCGTTCGCGTGGCGATCAGGCGCGTAAGAAGGTCATCGTACCCGATTCTGCCCACGGCACGAATCCCGCCTCTGCAGCCGTCTGCGGACTGGAGATCGTCGAGGTGAAATCATTGGCGAATGGTCAGGTGGACTTCGAGGATCTGCAGCGCATCGTCGCTGAGCAGGGCTCTGAGATCGCAGCCATGATGATGACCAACCCCAACACCCTCGGTCTCTTCGAGACGCGTATCCCAGAGATCGCAACGCTCATCCATGGCTGTGGCGGTCTGATGTACTACGACGGTGCCAACCTCAACCCGATGTTGGGAGCCTGTCGCCCAGGCGACATGGGCTTCGATGTGATGCACATCAACCTGCATAAGACGTTCTCCACCCCTCATGGCGGAGGCGGACCAGGTTCAGGTCCCGTTGGTGTGCGTGAAGGCCTGCAGGCGTTCTTCCCCTGCGTGTCGCCCTATCAGGGCAACTATGCCGTCATGATGCGCGCCTATGCCTATATCCTCTCCTTGGGACGTGAAAACGTGAAGATGGTCGGTCCTTTGGCCACCCTCAATGCCAACTACATCAAGGAGTCGCTGAAGGATGTCTATGAACTGCCCATCTCTGGCCTCTGCTGTCATGAGTTCGTGTTCGACGGTCTGAAGGATAAATCCACAGGTATCACCACGATGGATGTCGCCAAGCGCCTGCTCGACTATGGCTATCATGCACCTACGATCTACTTCCCGCTACTCTTCCACGAGTCGCTGATGATCGAGCCCACGGAGAACGAGTCGAAGGAGACGCTCGATGGTTTCATCGCCGTGATGCGTCAGATCGCCTCGGAGGCCAAGACCGATCCGGATCTGGTGAAGTCGGCACCTCACACCACGCCCATCGGCCGTGTCGATGATGTCCTCGCCGCCAAGCATCCCGTCACTACCTATCGTCAGATGACACTTAGCCCCCTAAGTTAGGGGGATGGGGGTCTGAACAAGTAAATAGACTCTAATTATGAATGTAAATAATAACAATGTGGGGCGTTCAGACCCCCAACCCCCTAACTTAGGGGGCTCGTCAGATTTGATCATCATTGGCGCTGGCCCGGGCGGATATCGCGCCGCAGAATACGCCGCCAAACAAGGCCTGAAGGTCGTGATCTTCGAGGGTTCGGAGGTGGGAGGCACCTGTCTCAATGTCGGCTGCATCCCCACGAAGACCTACGTCCACTCAGCCACCTTCGATGAGGCCCGTGAGCGGATGGCACAGGTCGTCCCGCAACTCCGTCAAGGTGTCGAGACCATCCTCTCCCATCCGAACATCACGTTGGTAAGGGAGGTCGGTAAACTCGTTGATGCGCATACCGTCAACGAGTTTACAGCCCCCAACATCATCATTGCCACAGGTTCCGAAACCAAATGGCTCCCCATCAAAGGCATTGACGATCCCCGCGTGGTTGATTCCACAGGACTGCTGCGGCTCGATACCCTCCCCAAACGCCTCGCCATCATCGGCGCAGGCGTCATCGGGATGGAGTTCGCCAGCGTGTTCCGTCGCTTCGGTTCCGAGGTTACCGTCATCGAGTACCTGAAGGAGTGTCTGCCCGCCCTCGATAGCGACATCGCCAAACGCCTGCGAAAGTACCTGGAGAAACAAGGCATCACCTTCAAGATGAAGACCGCCGTAGAAAACATCGCCGACATCGATGCCGACGTGATCCTGATGGCCACAGGCCGCAAACCCCGCACCGAGGGCTATACAAATGTCGATGAGAACTTCCAGGTACGGGAAGGGCTCTACGCCATCGGCGACGTCAACGGCCGTCAGCTGCTGGCGCACGCCGCCGAGATGCAGGGCCTGCATGCCGTCAATCATATCCTGGGCCGCAAGGACTGTATCCGCCTCGATGTCATGCCCTCCGCCATCTTCACCTCTCCCGAGGCCGCCTGCGTAGGCCCCGGCGAGGATCAGCTGAAGGCCGACGGCATAGCCTACCGCTGCCGCAAGGCCTTCTGGCGAGCCAACGGCAAGGCGCTGTCCATGGACGAGACGGAGGGCCTGCTGAAGCTCTTCACCGACGAGAGCGGCCGCCTGCTCGGCTGCCACGCCTTCGGAGCACACGCAGCCGATATCGTGCAGGAGGTGAGCGCCCTCATCTGTCTGGGCACGACCCTCGACCAGCTCCGGGGCATGGTTCACATCCATCCCACACTCTCCGAGGTCCTCACTCAAGCCGCCTGGCAAGAGTAAGCAAGCGGCAGACCGAAAGCCTTCATCAAAGTTAACGCCAACGTCAGCGATAACCCTAACGTCAACGCTAACGAAAAGCAACCCGCTGGGGAATTATGCATTGTGCATTATGAATTGAACTAAATGCAAAAATGCAAAAATGCAAATTCGTTAGAGAGTGGCTACGGCGCCTTGCTTCCTCCTCCTGGCCCTTCCTACTCCTATCGTCTCCAGCTTCCTCAGCATTCTCCTCCCCTCCCTACAAGGGAGGGGCTGGGGGAGGGTCTTTTTCTTACGCGAGGCGGGTCTAGTAAAATTTACACCCGGGTCTAGATAAATTTACCGCCCTTTTCGCAGTGACAAGTATTGTGCGCTCGCTGCTCCGTTTTTGCATTTTTGCATTTTTGCATTTGTGTTTTTTGGGATATGCTGCCAAAATATAACTATTAGTATTATACTCATGTATATATACTTTGTTATTATAATAGCGGAAAATGAAAAACAGGTGTTTGCAAAAATGCAAAAATGCAAATTTGCAAACGTCCTA
>JAEEGK010021244.1_pt1 | contig 13724 bp, 9 predicted proteins | sample 8958771 | NCBI WGS metagenome assembly JAEEGK01 (sample SAMN16246547, study PRJNA631951) | gut metagenome | biome: gut microbiome; feature: rumen; material: SC-attached | host: Bos | place: Iran: Karaj | collected 2018-10 | reverse complement strand
AATTTTTATCTAAATAACAACAGTAAATTTTATAGTTTTTATAATTTATATTCATAAAAAAAGATTTACAAATATGATAATTTAATATAAAAAGTGATAAATCTTTTTTTTAAAAATGATTTATTATTTGAAAAAAAAAATAATAAAAATTAAAAAACAATCTCTTAGAATTATTATTAAAAATCCAAAAAAAAATATTATTTAAGAAATTTGAAAAAAATGTCAATGAGTAATATAAATTCATTAATTAATAATTCAGTAACCACAAAAGAAGAAATAATAGAAAATGAATTTAATTCTTCTTTTGAAAGTGAAATTTCAAGTACAAATAATATAAATGATGAAGAAGAAGAAGAAATGTTATCAGAAAGAATAAAAAATTTTGCAAAATCAATTTCAATAATTATAAATGAATTAATTGATTCTAATTCTAAAAATGAAAATGAAAATAAAAATGATATTTTTGAAACAAAAGGAATTCCAGATATTTCTTTATATGAATATTTAATTCGTATTATTTCTTATTCAAATTGTGAAGAAAATACTTTAATATTAAGTTTAATTTATATTGATAAAATTGCAAAAATTAAACAATTAAATAAATTCAATATTTATAAAATTTTATTTACATCAATATTAATTTCATTAAAATTTTATGAAGATGAAATATTTCCTAATTCTTATTATTCTCAAATTGCAGGTGTTTCAGAAAAAGAATTAATTATTATGGAATATGACTTTTTTATTTTACTTAATTTCAATTTATTTATTAAAGAAGAAATTTTCAATACATTCAAAAAAGCTTTAGAAAAAATGATAGATTAATTATTATTTTTTTTGTATTAGGTATTTTTAATATTATTTGTTTTATAAATTTATTTAATTTGGTTTCTTTGTTTATTTTTTGAGATGAAATTATTATATATACTTAAGAATTAAGATTAAATATTTTATAATTGATAATAATAAATGAATTAATCTCTTTTTATCATTGTGATAAAACTTTTTTGATTTGTAATTTGAATATAAAAAATTATAACATTACTTTTTCGAAGTCATTAATTTATTTTTATTGATTAATTTTATCTCAAAGACTTTCTTCGAGTTAAAATAAAAAGTTTAACGGTTAATGTAATTATTTAAAAGATGTAAAAATAGTATTATTATTATAAATACATTAAGTTTAATATTTTTATGGTAATAAACTTTGTTGAATCAATTATTATAACATTAATTTTAAAATAAGATTTTTTTTAAAAGTTAAAAACTATAATAAAAAATAAATATATTTATTTTATACTATCTAAAAATGATATAAAAAGCTTTCATATTCAAAAAAAAAAAAAAACTATATTTTAAACTCAAAATTTTTAACTTGATTATTAATCATATGTCCTCGTCTACTTTGCATTCCAAATAAAATCCCACCACCATTATTATTACTATTATTTTCAATGTTTCCTCTCCTGTTAAAATTATCTCCAATCATCATTCCTCCAGAATCATTATTATTAAATAAATTATTATTATTATTATAATTATTACCCATATTTCTTCTAAAATTATAATCATTTTTCATAATTATTGGTTGTTGAATTGGTATTGATGAAATATTTGTAAAACCATCATTGTTAAATTGAAATTTATTTCCTCCTGAAATTGGAGTATTCATTTTTTTCTCTGTTTCTTCTAAAAATCTTCTTGCACTTCTTTTTCTATTTCCATTATTATTTACATTTTGATTTAAAATAATATTTGTATCAAAATCTAAAGGGTCTGAATCATTATTATATATTTTTTTAGGAGATACATTTTCTTCTTTTCTTACATTAAAATCTTCTTTTCTTACATTAAAATTAGGTGAACTATATGGTATTTCTCTTCTATTATGTCCATAATTTATATTATTATTTTTATTACTATAAATTCTAGTATTATTATCATTATAAAGTCTATTATTATTATTATCATTTGATTCTTTATTTTCATCAATAATTAAATCATTTAATTGAGATGACATTCCAAAATCAAATTTTTTTCTTTCTTTTTCAATAGCAACATCCTCTTCCCTTTTTTCTTTCTTTAACTTATTAATTAATTTATCAAATCCTTCAGTGTCATTAAGCATTTTATCAATAGAAGTTCTATTAGTATTTTTCCTATTTTTAATAATATTAGAATTACCAAAAGATGAAATTTGTTTAGAAATAGGATAATTAGTAAAGAAAGGATGATTAAGAAGATTTTGAGCAGTAGCTCTTTTATTAGGATCCCATTGAAGCATTTGTTTCATTAAATCAATAGCATCACTACTAGCATCATGAATAATACTCTCTAATTCAACACCATTAAAATTAGGAAATTTAATATTAATCATTTTTGCCATTTGTAATCCTTCATTCCAAGTATAATGATTAGGAGTACCTAAAACAGAGCAAATTTTGAATAATACTTCTTTTTCATTATTTCCAAAAAATAAAGGTTGAGGATGTAAATACATTTCAGCCATAATGCATCCAAGTCCCCAAATATCAACAGGAGAATTATAATTAGTACTTTTTAATATACATTCTGGGGCTCTATAATATCTTGTTGAAACATACTCTGTATAAGGAGGTACTGATCTTATTTCTCTTGCTAAACCAAAATCTGCTATTTTTATATTTTCTCCTACACAAAGTAAATTTTCTGGCTTCATATCTCTATGAAAAAAACCATATTTATGCATGTATGCAAGTCCTAATAATGTTTGATATGTTATTGATCTTATTTTATCCTCTGATAAATGTTTAGGACTATTACTTTTCATTAATTCAAATAAATCACGTTCCATGTATTCAAATACTAAATTTAATGTTCCTGATTCTTTTATAAATATTATTTGCTTTAATTTTATTATGCTTTCTTGTCCTTTTTGATATGAAATTGCATCAGAATGAAGTTTTTGTAATGATTTTACTTCACGAAGTTCCAAACAATCTTCCCATTTTGAATACTTTTTTTTTAATATTTTTATCGCAACTAAGTCACCTGTTGATTTCTCACGAGCTTTATATACATCAGCAAAGGAACCTCCTCCTAAACGTGTTATCATTTCATAATCTTCCATCTTTTTATGTTTTATTTTTTGATTTTTTTTAATTTTTTATTTTTTTAAAGTTTTGCATAGATGTTTTTAAGGAAAAAGAGAATTCAATTTAATATTTTTTAATAGTGTTTAAAAATATTTAAATATAAAAAGATAAATTTAAAAATGGTGATTTAATAGTTAAAAAGGATAAAATTAAAAATATAATAATTATATTCTAATATAAATAATAATTTAATATTAGAAAGAAAAAGAAGAATAATATTAATAAATTTTAATTAAATTTTTGGTTAAATTAAAAAATATAATGAATCAATTAAATAATTTATTTTTTAAATGCAAAAATCAAATATATTATTTTTATAAAATTAATATAATATTATATTTAAATAAAAATAATTTGTATAAAAAAAGAATTAGTTAAAAATTATTTATTGAAAGAAGAAACTAAATTATTATTATAATCATTATAATCAAAATTTAAAGGATTATTATTACTAATTTTATTTTTAAAATCCATTCCATAAATTTGTCTTTGAACTGAAAATTTTTGAGAATCAAATTTTGGAAATTTTTTAACTCCTTTCATTGTATTAATTTCAAAATTTAATGAATTTAAAGCATTAATCATAGAATCAAATGAAGATTTATCAATATCAATTCTTAAATTAGATATTAAATCTAAATTAGGCATTTTATTTAATTCAATTATTTCACTTTGATTTAAAATTTTATTTTTATTCTCACAATAAAAATTAATTAGTTTAAATTCATCTTTTCTTAATAAATAAGCATTTATTGTATCTATTAATTTATTAAGAGAAATAATTTTAGAACGAATAATATGATTATATGTATTTAATTCTTGAATATTTTCCATAAGAGAATTTTCAGTCTTTTCAATAATTTCTTTTTCTTTTTGATTTAATTTAATTCTAATTTGTTCAAAAGCATTTTTAATATCATTCTTACATTTATTATTTAAATTTCCAATTTCTATTTTTTTCTTTTCAATAACATTATCTAAATTTTTAAGTTCGTTAACTTTATTATTAACATGAATAGATAATTCTTCAGATTTACTGTAAACTAAAGGATAAGCCTTTTTAATATTCATTACTTCGTGATTTTTATGAATTCCATGAACAACGCATTCTGAGCAAACACATTTTGATAAACAATCTAAGCAAATATAAGTTAATAATTCTCCATGTTCATTACATATATTTTCATTATTATTTATTTTATTAAAATTATTTGATTGATTAAAATAAGTTAAATTTACATATCCATTTGAATTATTATCATAATTTAAATTATTTAAATTTTCCTCATTATTTATATTTTCATTATTATTTTCATTTGCTATTGATAATATTTCTTTTGATGTTTCATTATCTATTTCTGTTTCACTTCCACATAAATCACATATTACTATTTGAGTTTTATTTATTCCTTTTGATTCTTGTCTTGATAAATTTTCTGCTGCACATTGAATACATAAATTATGCTCACATGAAAGTAATAATGTCTCTTCTGTTTTATTATTACATTTTGAACAATATATTTCTTCTGACATTTTTTTTTAATATGAAAATTTTAAAAAAGATTTAAAAGAATATAAAATTTTATTTACATCATTAAAAAAATATTTATTTTAAATTTAATATTACTTATATTGACTTTTACTTTAACATAGGAATCTAATAAATTAATGACAATTTGTTTTAAAAATAATAATTTTATGATTTCATATATATAAAAAGTTTCCAAAAAAATTTATAAAAATTTAAGAAAATTACATTAATGGTCTTTGAATTAACAAGAATAATTCATAAATTATTTTAAATTTAATTTACCTCAATTTATTTACTATTATTTTATTTTCTAAACCTTTTAATATAAAATCATTTTAAATTAATTATAATTGAATTTACAAAGAATAAAGAGCATTAATATTACAATTGTTATTAATAATATCTTTATTTGAATTAATAATAGAATTAAATAGTATATTTTCGATATTTCTTAAAACTAAAATATTAATATTTAATATTTTAAAACATTCAACAAAAATAAAATATGAAATTTGACTTTGTGGGATTGTAATAATCATATCATTTAATAAATAATTTTTTAATAACATTTCATTCATTTTTCTAAAATTCTGAATTAAGAATTCATTATTATGAAAATAAACATTAAAAATTTTTAAATAAACATTACTAAAATCAATAGCTGTTGAATATAAAGTTTTAAAATTTAATTTTTTTAAAATTTCAAATTCCATTTTTGTTAAATCTTCTTTTTTATAAATTTTATATTGAGGAGAATTTAAAATATTTTCTGTAAAAAAAGAAGTGTAATTACAATTAATTTCTTCTAATTTTGTTCCTAAACTTAAAGAAGAAATTGCAATTAAATTTAATTTTTCTTGAGTTAAATTACAATTATTTAATTTTGATAAATATTGTTCAAATATAATAACAGTTCTGTAAAGTGTTTGAATTGAAAAATTTAAATTATCACAAAGAAATATTAACCAGTTAATTATTTGATATCTTTCTTTAGATAAAGAAATTGGATAATTAATAGGTTCTATTATTTTTGGTTCTTTCTTTTTATAATTATCTAAATCTTGTATGAATTCGCTTATTTGGTTAATATTATTATACAAATTGTTCATTAACATATATTTCAATAAATAATAATTAATTTTATAAAAACTGGTTAATAATAATTTTTTTTTTTAATTAAATTTATAAATTGATTTCTATAAATAAAAAAAAAAATAGAATAAAATATATACAATAAGAACGAAAATAAATATTAATGACTATAATTTAATTATTTTCTTTATAATTTTTAACTTTATTTATCTATTTATTCTTTGAAATTTATATTTTTTTTAAAATTTTTCTTAATTCTTTTAATATTAAATTTTTTAAGCTTTATTAACTTATCTAATTCTAATATTTTTACCTATTTTTAACAAAATTAGAAATAAATAGTATTTGAATATTCTTTAAATGATTTATTTTTTTATATACTATTTTTGTATATTATCTTATTTATTCTTTATGATAATAAAAAAGGGATTATCATTGAAAATAAAATAATAAACATTAATAAACAATAAAAAATCAAAACAACAGTTATTAAAATTGAAATAAACAAATTTCCAATACAATTGTCATTATTAGTAAAAATTCCTAAATAAATATATTTATATTCAAAAATATCAATTAAATATAATACACTAGAAATTGCATTGAAAAGGAAAGTGAAAACAATAAAAACTAAAAAAATATAAAAATACTTTTTATTATTTTTGTTAATACAAATATTCAACCAAAAACAATGATGATCCCAATCATCAATACATTTATCACAAGCACAACAATGTTGAGTATTTTGTTTCATGTCTTTTTCACATCTTAAACAAATAAAACAATTATTATGATATTTTTCAAATAAAGATTTATGATTTTCTGAATCATTTATTTTCGTTGAACATTCACTTTTTGGATATAAACTTGTTGTTATTGAATCATTATCATTTGTATTAAATTTACTATTTAATTCTACTTCATTCTTATTTATTTTATTGTCTTTTTCTTTTTTTATATGAAATAATATTGAAATTATTAATGTTATTGATTCAAAAATAATATCTAAATAATTAAAAATATTTTCATATGTGAAAGATTCATTTCCTAAACAATTAAAACTAAAATTTGAATTTAAGTACCTGATTTTACATAAAAGTTGAATGAATATAATACTTATTAAATAAATAAATAATACAATATCTTTTCTTTGATTTTTTAAACTTTCATAATTAATTTTACATTGAAAGTAAATTTCAAAGAAAGTTTTTTGTTTTAAAACATTTTTAATATTATCATCATTAATATACTGATAAGGAGTTCTTCCTTTATTATCTTTAATAAATTTAAAAGCTCCATTTAAAATTAATTTAACAGCAATTTCACGATTACCAGAATAAAAAATAGGAGTTCTTCCTTCATTATCTTTAATATTTAAATCACAACCTAAGTCAACTAAAGCATTTACACATTCATAATTTCCTCTATAACAAGCTAAATGTAAAGGAGTACTTCCAACTAAATTTTTTTCATTTAAATATTTGATTTTATTTTTATATAAATTAAAAAAATATAATATTGATATTACATGATTTGAATCTGCTGCTAAGTGAAATACATTTGTTCTATTTGGCTTTATTAAATTATTTAATAATGATGAATTGTTTTCTATATATTTTGTTAATACTATAAATAAATTATATTCTCCATAATCACTTGATATTTCTAATATGTTTTTTCCACTTATATCTTCGTTTAAAAATGTCTCGTTTAATTGTTGTAATGTTAATATTTTAGAAAAAACTGATAATATTATATTTAAGGAAAAATCCTCATTTTGATTTAAAAATATTTGAGGAAGATTACTTCTTTCTCCATCTTTTATTTCATTTGGATTTGATATATTTTTTTCTTTTAAATATAATATTATTTTATTTTCTATTTCTTCTTTTAGCTTCTTTTTATTGTCTTTTATTAATTGATTTATTTCTTTTATTATTTTTAAGTTTTTCATTAAATCAGTATTTTTGGAATTTTCTTTATTTTCTTCAATGTCTATCATTTTTTTCAAATGTTTAATATAATTTTTTATTATTTAAATTATTTATTAAATGTTTAATTTTTATTTAATTTATTCAAATAAGTTGTATTTAAATTAATAGTATTTGAGCTTTGTTTTAATAACAAAAATTTATGTAATGTATCGTAATAATTAAATTCATCTTTTTTTGATTCAATTTCCGATAAGTAAATATTATTATTTTGAATATTATTTAAATTTTGATTTTCTTCATATTTCCCAATATTAAACACTGAACCTCTTTCATAAAATTGTTTACAATCATTATTATTATCTTTATCAGTAACATCTATAAATTCTTCATCAACAAAAATCTCACTTTTTGAATCATTATTTATATTATTATCTAAGCAATAAACTTCATATTCTAAATTTTCAATTTCTATTTTTTCCTTTTCACAATAATTAATTTCTTTTTCTTTTTCTTCATTATTTAAATTTTCTTCTTCAGATTCTTTATTTATATCATTAGATGATTCATTTGTTAAGAATTCAATTCTTGCAGAAACTTCTTCATCTATAATTGCTTTTAATATTTCATTTTCAGTTTCAATTATTAAATTATTCGAAATATAATTCACGAGTAAATCAAGTTTTCCTATTTCATCATCAATTAATATAATTGATATTTTTTCAAATTTATTTTCATCAATTTTAAAAGTATTTTCTTTTTTTTCTAACTCAATTTCTAATGAATAATCAATATTTTTTTGTTTAAATTTAAAGAATTGATATAAAGGTAAAATCCTTAATAAAACTAATATTGTTTTTTTTATCATTAAAAGTTTTTTATTCATTTTATTTAGATTTATAAATTTCATTTTTGAATCATCATTTAATGTAATATTAAAATTCCATTTTTCAACAAGAAATTCAACATTTTTTCTTTTAAAAAAAATTCCAAAATTTATTTTTTGGTTCAAATTAATTTTAAACTCAAAATTACTCAATAAATTTTCTTTATAATTGAATTCTCTTAAAGCCAAAATATCATTTTTAGAATTCATAATTATAGATTCAATGTAATTTAACCATTTTTCAGTTGAAGAAGATTTATTAATATTTCTATTGTTGTTTTTAAACATTAAATATCATTTTTTTTTTAACTAATTTTTAAATTAATAATAATAAACTATAAAAATAAATAATTATAATAATAATTTTGTATAAAAACATTATTATATGTATTTATTTAAAAAATAAAGATTTTCAAATATAAAGAAATAAAGAATTTAATTTTGATAATTAATGATAAATTTATTTAAGAATTAAATTAAAACTTAATTGAAATGCTCAAAAAAAATTTATTAAAGATTATTTCTTTTTTAAAGCTTATTATTTATTAAATAAAAAATCATTATGAATTCATTAGACATAAAAATAAAAAAAAAATATAAAAATTCAATTGATTCTCCTTTAAATAAGATAAAAAAAAGTAAAGAAGAAAATAATAATGAAATATTATTTAAAAAAGATAATCCAGAAAGTTATAGAGAAGAAAAAAATGTTAATAAATTAAATCAAAGAAATAATGAGAGCTCATCAAATAAAATATTAAATAAGAAAAATAATTTATCTTCTACTTCTGATTTGAAAAATTTATCAAGTAAAATAAAATCTCAATTTAAAAATCCTTTAAAAAAAGGAAAAAATAGTCTAATTGAAAATTATAATAATTCAATTTCAATTCAAAAATTTAATAATACAACTTCAAAAAAATTACCAAGAAGAGCTTTAGAAGAAATTAAAATACTTCAAAATTTAATTAAATTTAATTTTGAATTATCTCAAAAAAAAGAATATACAGACAATTATAATAAAAATAAATCAATAAATTTAAATATTATAAGTGTTAATAATCCACAAAAAAATAATATAAATGAAAAAGAAAGAAAATATAAAACAATTAAAGTTAAATTTAAAAAAATTGATAATACATCTCATAAAAATTATAAAAGTTTAAGTAAAGAAAGAGATAAAAGAAAAGCATTACATAATGTAATATTTAATGAAGATAAAAGTAATTCACTTAATCATTTAAATTTAAAGTTAAATTCAATTATAAATAATTTTAATAATATGCAATCAATTAATTTAAATATTAAATGTAGGAAAAAATTATCTAGTTCAATGATTGAATTAAATTCACCAAAATGTGAGAAATTAATTAATAAAATAAGAAGCCAAAAAAAAATACGTGAAATTTTACAGAGTTAAATTATATATATATATTAATAAAATTTTTTTTCAGTTCGAATTAGATTTTTAATTGTGTATTAAATATAAGAAATAGATTGTTTTTAAAAATTTTTTTATAAATAAGTTAAAATTTAATTAACTAAAATATTATAATTATTATCAAACAATGAAAAAAAATAATAAAATAATAAAGTAGATGTTACTAAAAAAACCAATAATAAAATTATATAAATTATTTATTTAATTGTTTTCTTAATATAAGTATTTGATCTAAAAAAAGTGATTTTGAATGTTCTGAATCTTTTAAGTCTTCTTCTAATTGATAAACTTTTCTTCTAGTATCATATTCAATATTATTTAATTTCGAAGTTAATTCATCTATTCTTTTTACAAATGCTGATTTCATTGTTTCAAATTGTTCTAATAAAACTTGTTCATATGATTCTTCATTAAATTCTTTATTAATAATATCTAATTTTTTTTTCATATCTTCATTATCTAATTTTAAAATATTATTTTCTTCTGTTAATTTATTTATTTTTGAAGTTAAATCTTTTATTTCTTTATCTAATTTTTTCAAACAATTATTTTTAATTTTCATATATTCTTCTTCATGTCTTTTTATAAAATCATTCATATTAATATTTTCTATTTCAATTATATTATCATTGCTTTTTATATTGTTTAAATTATTATTTTGGGACATTGTGTTTTTTAACATTTCTTTTTCTTTTTCAAATTTTTCTTTTAATTCTTTTATTTCTTTCTCTTTATTTTTCAATAAATTTTCATAATCATTATTTAAATTCTTTAAAATCTTATCGTAAATATCTTTTAATTTAAAAAATTTTTCAATTTCTGTTCCTTTTAAATTTTTCATTTCATTTGAATATTTTTTAGATATATTAATTTCATTTATTGTTTTTGTTATATTAATATTTAAATTATTAAAATAATCATTAACTAATTTTATAACATGACTATCAATTTTTTTATTTTTTACATTTAAATCTAATAACTCATTTAAAGTGTTAATTTTTAAAAATTCTTCAATTTCATTATTTTGTAAAGACGGAAGATTTTTAATATCATTTGAATTAATATTATTTGTGTTTCTACTTTTAATTTTTTCAATAAATTCTTTAATAACTATAACTTTAGATAAACTTTCTTGAAAAGTATCATCATTATTAATTTTTAATTTCATTAAAGTAAAATAATCATAAATTTTTTTAATAAGTAAATCATTTAATCCACATTCAAGATATAATTTTTGTATACATTCATTGATATTTTTAGTTCCATAAATATTATTAATTTTATCAATATTTGCACTTTGTTCTGTTATTTTATCAATGAAATTATTTATATTTTTGGTTTCTTCAATTTCAGAAAGTTTTTTAGTTAAACCTGGTGTTTTTGATAATAATTTATACATTTTTATATCTCCACTATTTGAATTTATCATATCTTGAATTGTTAATAAATCACTTTTTAATATTTGAATTATAGTTGAATAATTTTCAGATTTTGATGAAGGAATATAAAAATTACTTGATGATGTTCCTTGTAAATCTCTTCCTCTACTACTTCCTAATTTTTTGTGGAAATTATCTCCACTTTTTCTTCTTTTTTCCATTTTTAAATTTATAATAATTAATAATTTTATTTTTTATTTATTTAAATTTAAAATAATATATATATTTGGAAACATTAAAATATTCATTAGTAAAAGTAGATTTACTTTAATTCTAAATAATAATTATTTTTCCTTTTAAATAATGTAAAAAAGGATATTTAATATATAATTATAAGTTAATTTTATAATCTCTAAAAACATTTTTAAATTAATTGTATTAATAAAATAAAATAAATAAAATTTTAAAAAAGAGATAATAAAAAAGAATTAGGAAAAAGAGAATGGATAAGTATATTTAGTAAAATGAAACATAGATGGTCAAGAATAATCAATTAAAAAAATGAATAAAAAATAAAATATATTATAAAAATATAATAAATATTAAATTTACAAAATAATTTATAAATATATATGTCATTCCTCAGGCAAATAGTTGAAGAAATAAACATTGCTAGGACAAACCCAAAAGCTTATATAGCAAAATTAGAAAAAGTTAAAGGATATTTTGACAAAAAAGATAATACTATATTAAAATTGCCTGATTTAAATTATGCTTTTAGAACCGAAGAAGGACCTTCAGCATATGATGATTTTATAAAATTTTTAAAAACAGCAAATAAACTTTCTCCTGTAATTCCATCAAAAGGTTTAACAGAAATATCAAATGAAATATTAAAAATAGTCATTAAAGATCATTCTAAATTAGGATCAACAGATGTAAGAGCTATAATAAGCAAATATGGAACTTTTACTGGTGGTTTTAACCGTCTTATTGAATTCGGTGGAACTACTCCAGAACAAATAGTAATGAATTTATTAGTATGTGATGGAGAAAAAAGTCGTAAGAATAGAGATTTGATTCTAAAGGACTCATTAAAAAGAATTGGAGTTGCTTCAGGAGACCATGCTGAGTATACCAAAGCTAATATAATTGTTCTTACTAGTACATTCGAGAATAAAAATAATGCTGATGATACTGAAACCTTTGGGGGATCAAGCTTTGGACCTCCAAAATCAATAGAGCAAAAACCTCCCATAAAAAAGGAAGAAAAAAAGATAGAACCTCCTAAAAAATATGAGCCACCAAAAAAGGAAGAAAAAAAGATAGAACCTCCAAAGAAATTTGAACAACCTCCTAAAAAATATGAACCACCAAAAAAGGAAGAAAAAAAGATAGAACCTCCAAAGAAATTTGAACATCCTCCTAAAATATTTGAACAACCAAAAAAGGAAGAAAAAAAGATAGAACCTCCTAAAAAATTTGAACATCCTCCTAAAATATTTGAACAACCAAAAAAGGAAGAAAAAAAGATAGAACCTCCTAAAAAATTTGAACCTAAAAAATTTGAACCACCAAAAAAGGAAGAAAAAAAGATAGAACCACCTAAAAAAGAAGAACATTCAAATAATGGAGGGTTCAATTCTTTAAGAGAAGCTTTATTAAAAAATATGGCTCATAGAGATAAACCAGCAGAAACTACTACAACAAATACAGAACCAATAAAAGTAGTAAAATCTGATGCAATGAAAAATATGCTTGCAAAAATGAATGCACATTTTGAAGAGAAAGAAGTTGAAAGTGAGGCTGAGTCTTCAGGACCGGTTGTTGTTGTTGAAGGAGGAGGCGGCCCACCACCACCACCACCACCACCAGGTATTGGAGGTAGTGTACCTTCAAATTCAGGTACTCCACTTCCTCCTCCTCCACCACCACCGCCTCCGCCGCCGCCAATATTTGATCCAACTAAAGTTCCTAAAAGGCCCCCAAAACCTGTTAAAAAGAAAGATCCACCACCTTCATCACAAAGTAGTAGTAGTAGTAATAAACCTTCTAGTTCAGGTATGGGTCCATCATTAAAAGAGCAATTAATGAAAGTTCATTTGAAAAAAGTTGGTAAATAATATATTTATAATTAATTATAATTAAATAAATGGGTATAAAATATGAAAGCTTTATTATTTAAATATAAATCTTAAATTTTATTTATAATATTTAAAAAATAAATATTAATAATAATATTTATTTAATATATATAATAATAAAATAATCAAAAATAATAATATTTTTTTATATAATTTAAAAATAAAATAATATTATTATTATTATTT
>JAEEGK010021240.1_pt1 | contig 13725 bp, 18 predicted proteins | sample 8958771 | NCBI WGS metagenome assembly JAEEGK01 (sample SAMN16246547, study PRJNA631951) | gut metagenome | biome: gut microbiome; feature: rumen; material: SC-attached | host: Bos | place: Iran: Karaj | collected 2018-10 | reverse complement strand
AAGATAGTAACTGATACTCGGTTACGCGTTCTTTCAGCATTAATACTACATTCTATTTTTAGAATGTAACCGAAATGTAACCGAATTTAGGCACTCGGTTACGCGTTCTTTTGGCTCTGCTTCTACATTCTTTCCTAAAATGTAACCGATGTAACCTAAAATATATAAAAATCTAAATAAATATAAATATATATAAATAAGGGAATTTGGGTTACGTCGGTTACACCATAGATTGTAATTTAGAATTAGAGTAGAAATCAGATGTAACCGAGTGATTTTGTTTAGTAGCAATCAGTTTGACAAAAAATCGATACTGAATTGATGAGGGTTACAATATGTAACCGAGAAAGTGAGGAAAAATGAAAAACCCAAATCGGTATGGATCAATTACCAAACTTTCAGGTCCCAGACGAAAACCTTACTGGGTCCGAGAGGGTAAAACAGGACGACAGAAGACCATCGGCTACACCGCGACAAAGGAAGAGGCGATAAGGCTTTTGTCGGATTATAATTTAGAACCCTGGGTTCCTGAAGGCAGGGCTGTAACCCTTGCGGTTCTCTGGGAAAACTTCCAGAAATTCAAAGGTCACCTTTTCACCAAAGGAAGCCTTAGCGCTTTAAGAACAGGGTTCAACCACCTTAAAGCCTGGCATGATGTTCCTTATAACGAGATAAAAGTAGCCGATATTCAGAATCTTATCGACAATATGACTGAATCGGTAACTATGAGAGGTCCGATAAAGGTTTTAATCGGTCATCTCGATAAATATGCAGCCGAATTAGACATATTGATAAGACCAAAAGGCGAATTTATTAAAGTAAGGACTGGCAATTACCAGCCAAAGGAAAAACATATTTTCACTAATGAAGAGGTTTCAGAATTCTGGCTTAGAGATGATAATTTTTCAAGACAAGTTATTGTTTTGTTATATACCGGTTTTCGAATTACTGAAGCTGTTAATTTAAAAGTTAGCGATTATGATCCGGTTGAACGAACACTAAAAGGTGGAATTAAAACAGAAGCTGGAAAAAACAGGCTTGTCCCTGTTCATCCTAAAATTCAATCAATTATCGACGATATGATTGCTAATAGCTCTTCAGGTTTTATCTTTGAAAACCTCGGCGAACAGGTTAATTACCCTAAATTCGCCAAAACCTTGAAAGCGTTTGGCCATACACCACATGAATGCCGTCACACTTTCCGCTCTTGGCTTGACAACGCCGGAGCAAACAAGGTCTGTATAGACCGTTTAATGGGTCACGTCTCAGAAACTGTTGGTGAAAGAATTTATACTCATAAGACAATATCTGATCTTCGAAAAGCTATCGAATTGTTAAAATAATCACTTGTGACAAAAAAGTGACAAACTTTTTTCAAAACTCTCATTATTTCTAGATTTTTATAAGACTAAAATTTTTTGTCCAAAAATTTACGAAATTTTGAGAGTCTTGAAAAAAGGCTTTAATTCTAAATTGTCATTTTCTACAATCTTGTTTAGTCGTCTAAAAATTGGTATAATTAGTGACAAAATAGTTACAAAAAAGTTACATTGGAGGTTGATTATGAGTTTTACCGGAATGAATTTATCACAGGCTTTACCCAGAATGATGAAAAAGCCATGTCCTAAATGCGGATCACACTGTTTAAGTTTTACGTGCAACAGAAGTAACCCTGAAGGAATGTTTAATGAATTCACTATTACCGATGAAAAAGGAAGAAAGAGAACAGGCAATCTTGCTGTTTTATGCTGTGGTTGCTATTCAGTAATGCCGATTGGTGAATATCTTGCGAGGATGGGTTATTTTATGGAAATCAATATGACTAATCGGCAAGTCACTTTAGGAAAGCGTTCTCATTAGACACACAAAGCTTTTTCTGTTATAATGAACGTGTAGACCGCCAAAGTCAGCCATATTTTGAAAATGGCTTTAAAATATTGTAATTATCCTGGCTGCTCTGAGCTTGTTACTAATGGCTATTGCAAGAGGCATTCTCAGAGAAGCCGTTTTTGTGCGTTTCCCAGATGCAGCAGAAATGCTATTGAAGGTTCCAATTATTGCGAAGAGCATCAGCCTAAGAAAATGGCTGATAAAAGGAGAGGCAGCTCTAGGAACCGAGGTTATACACCACACTGGGAAAAAATAAGAGCTGTCTATTTATCCCACCACCCTTTATGCGAACGTTGCGAAAGTCTTGGAGTCATAACTCCGGCTGTGCTTGTTCATCATAGGATACGTCTTGTTGAAGGCGGAACTAACGACAATACCAATTTAATGGCTCTATGCTATCGCTGTCATGAAGCCATTCACACAGAACAGAACGATTATAAAAAGGTGTGATTTTGTTATGTCGTTAAAAACCGCATTACAAGCCAATCTCATAGTAAAGGGCTTTTTTCTTAGGATTCGAAAGCACGTAACGAAATTTTTGGTGATGCTGGAAAACAGGCAAAAACCCCAGGGGGGCATCAAAGTTTTTCCACTCGCCCTTCGAACCGCAGCCGACAAGTTCGTTTTTTTATCGGCGATTCAGAGAGGAGGGGGTCAAAACCCCTCTTTAGCAAAGGAAATTGGAGGTGATAAAAATGCCAATGCCGAGAAAACCTACAGCTTTAAAGATTTTACAGGGCAATCCCAGTCAGCATGCGCTCAATAAAAATGAGCCTGTTTACGAAACAGCAGACCTTGAACCGCCAAGTTTCCTTTACGGTGTAGGTTTGGAGGAATGGAACGATAAAGCGCCATTATTGGCCGCCAAGGGAGTTTTAACACAAGCTGACAGAGCAGCATTGTCCAATTACTGTGTTGCCTACCAGGAATTAGTAGAGATGACTGAGAAAATTAAGGCTGATGGTTATTTTGATACCACTTCTAACGGTAATGTCATTCAGCACGCTGCTGTCAGTATCCGCCATCAGGCTATGGACAAGGTTAATAAGTTTTTAACAGAATTCGGAATGACTCCAGCTTCAAGAACTAAAATCAGTGTCGATAATCCAGGAAACAATTCGGACCCCTTTGAAAAACTGATTCAATGAGTAAATACATAGACAAGGCAAACAAATACATCGATGACGTTCTTTCAGGCAGAAAGAACGTCTGTCAGTTTGTCCGTCTTGCCTGTCAGAGACAGAGAGATGATTTAAAACGCAAGGATTTTAAATTCTACTTCGATGAAGCAGCTGCTTCTCGTATTTGTTATTTTGCAGAATTAATGCCACACGTTAAAGGTGACTGGGTTGGATCCAATATTGTTCTGGAACCTTGGCAATGTTTTATTCTGACTACCATTTTCGGATGGTTGCATAAGCCTACAGGTCTCAAAACCGACAATACCAGAAGATTCAGAACTGCTTATGTAGAAGTTCCCAGAAAAAACGGTAAAACTATTCTGGCGGCGATTATTGCCCTTTATATGCTATTATTCGATGGTGAAAAGGGTGCCGAAGTCTATAACTGTGCTACTACTCTGGACCAGGCTTTGTTTTTGTTCGAACCAGCTAAACATATGGTCGAAAAATCCCCTTTTCTTATGGAGAAATACGGTGTTGAACCTTTCAAACGTTCTATTTTCTGCAATCAGACTTTGAGTAAATTCCAGCCTGTTGTAGGTAATGCCGATGGCGGCAATGTCCATTGCGGGATAATCGACGAATACCACCAGCATGATGACAACACAGTTTTGAGAACTTTCAGAGAAGGCCAGGCTTCAAGAAAGCAGCCATTGAATTTTATCATCACTACTGCCGGAACCAATCTCGCTTCACCTTGTAAGGATATGCATGACCATATTATTCAGGTGCTTGAAGGCGTGGTTCCTAATGATTCGGAGTTTGGAATTGTTTACACAATCGACAAAGATGATAACTGGTGTTGTAAAGAATCTTTTATTAAAGCGAATCCTAATTATGAAGTAAGCGTTTACGATAGCTACATAGAAGAGCAGCTGACTACTGCAATCCAGCATCCGAATGAACAGAACAGTATAAGAACTAAGAACTTAGATGAATGGATGAGCGTGGATCAGGCGTTCTTTGATGTTCTTAAACTTGAAAAATGCAGAAATTCAAACATCAAACCTGAAAATCTGGTAGACAAACCTTGTGTTATAGGTGTGGACCTTTCAAGTAAGATAGACTTGGCGGCAGTGGTTTTATTGTTCTGGGATGAAACTAACTACTGGAGTTTTGAGAAATTTTACGAACCAAGAGCAACTATTTTGAAGCCAGAGAATGATCATCTTAGAGGTTGGGCTGATAGTAACCTGATTGAAATAAATGAGGGTCCGATGTTGGATTTTAACAAAATTCAGGCTGATGTAATGGAATTATGCGGAAAATACAACCCTAAAGGTGTCTGTTTTGACCCTTGGAACGCTGTTCAGTTTGCTAATAATCTTGAAGCTGAGGGAATTGTAACCATAGAAACTAGAATGACAGTCGGTAATATGTCCGAGCCGATGAAGGAATTAGAGGCAAAAATAGCAACAAATGAGTTTGTTTTTGATTCAAATCCCTGTATGATGTGGAATTTTTCCAACGTTATCGCTCACATCGATAAAAAGGATAATCTTTTTCCCAATAAACCAAGGTATTCGGCTAAGATAGACGGTGTGGTCGCGCTTCTTATGTGCTTCAACTACGCCATTCGCAATAAGGTTCTGGAATCAGAAGGAGGTGTATTCTTCTTATGAGCAGTTACATTGAGACACAGAAGGCAAAACAGATTGTGAAAAAGATGAGGGAGCATGTTGAATACATCCCAAGCGTCGGATGCAGATGCAAGTTGTGCGGAACCTGGTGCAGGGTGAAATGCGTGAAAAGAAGCAGGGCTGACGGTCGTTTAGTCAGATATATGGCTTGTCCTGAATGCGGATTTGAATTTTCTGTTTAAAATAAATGCGAAAGTTCGCATTTAACTGCTTGCAATCCCTTTTAATAACGCCTTTTTTGATTCTATAATTAGAGTTGAAAGAGGCTATTATTATGTTCAAAAAGCTATTTAACGCTCTAAATACTGATATATTCAGCTTTTTTAAGAAGTCTTCCGTCATTGGCGATGGTCGTTCTAATGAGGCTGATATGATGGAGCTGATGCGCCAGGCTGAAGCCAAAAACATTAACAGTGAAAAGGCTTTGTCTTGTGCGCCTGTTTATTGCTGCGTGAACATCATAAGTAAGGCAATAGCTTCTATTCCTCTCATTCTTTATCGTCGCGGCAAAGACGGTAGCAGGGTTCCTGCAGTAGATCACAGCCTTTATTCTATCTTGAAAAATGAGCCTAACGCTGATCAGGGTTCAATGGATTTTATCCAGTGGGTTCTAACTTCCATGCTTCTGACTGGTAAGGCTTGCGCTTATATTTCAAGAATCGGTCCGAAAATAATAGAGCTTGTTCCTATAAGTCCTGAATACGTTAATGAAGTCTGGGAAGGTAAGGACCATTACTTTGAAGCAAAGGTCAACGATAAGGATTTGAAGCTTCTACCTAAAGATGTTTTCTGTGTTAAAGCGATGACTCTTGACGGCAAGAATGCCGTTAATCCTATCCGATACTACGCCGCTCTAATAGGTTTGAACCTTAAATCTGTTGAATACAACAACGATTTTTTGGACAATGGCGGAAGACCTTCAGGGCTTTTGACTACTCCCTCTGTATTAAAAAAAGAGACCGCCGAGTCTATAAGCGCCGAATGGCAGAAGAAATACAGCGGAGGTAACAAGGGAACTGTAGCCGTTCTTCATGGGGGCTTTGATTACAAGCCTATTTCTATGAGCGCTGCTGATGCACAGCTCATAGAAATTATGAAGTTTTCCAAGAGTGATATTGCTGCTCTTTTTGGAGTTCCTGCCTACATGCTGAATGAAGGTAATTCTTCTAACTGGGGAACTGGAATTTCTGAACAGAGAGAAAACTTTGTCACTCTTACATTAATGCCCTGGATGATTAAAATCCAGCAGGAAATTCGCCGGACTTTGCTGAATGATAAGGAAAAAGACCTTTATTATGCAGAATTTAACACTTCTGCATTTTTGAGGGTTGACACACAGTCCAGATATTCGGCTTATTCAACCTCCCTCGGAGGCAACAATAACCCAGGTTTTGTTTCAATAAATGAAGTCAGAGAAAAGGAAAATCTTCCACTTCTCGATGATCCTAGAGCTAACGAGGTCTTTATCCCGAATTATAACGCTGAAAATGAGGTTCAGAACAATGAAAAACAATAACACGATATATTTATACGGAGTAATCGGAGATTACTTCGACGAATGCGATGACAAGACCATAGTTCGTGAACTTAATGAGATGGAAGGCGACATTACTGTCAGAATCAATTCTGTCGGTGGTGATATTTTCGCAGGTCAGACTATTAAGAACGCTCTAAGGTCCTACAATGGTAAAAAGACTGTCATTGTTGAAGGTCTTGCTGCTTCCAGCGCATCTTGGATTGCTGTCGGTGCAGCCGATGAACTCAGAATGTTGAACGGTTCACAGCTTATGATTCACCCAGCTATGGGAATGGTGTTCGGCAATTCAGAAGAAATGCGTCATGAAGCTGCAATTCTGGAAAAACTGACACATCAGATAGCTGATGAGTATGTCAGAGCAACAAACAAGACTTTTGACGAAGTTATGGAAAAAATCAACGCTGAAACTTGGTTTACACCTCAAGAAGCCAAGGATTTCGGCTTTAATGTGCTCATAGATGACGAAAAAGCCTCTTACGAGAACATTTCAAGGGTTGATTTAGGCCGTTTTTCCTATAAAAATATGCCAAAAAGCATTATCAATGCTGTTTTAGAAAGACCAAAACCTACTATCCGAGAGATTGAAAATTCCCTCAGAAAGTCAGGATTGAGCCAAAAAGAAGCTAAGATAGTGGCTTCCAGAGGCTATAACGGATTGTCTAACCAGAATCAACGGGATGTTGAGAAGGAAAACAACGAGATGTTGTTAGAACAGGCGATTAACATTCTCAAGAACTATCAGATTTTTTAAGAAGGAGAAAGAAAATGCCAGTACAGGACATTAATGAACTTCAGAAACTTCTCGACTCTCGTGCTAATGCTTTCGAAGAATTCAAGAAAGCCAATGATGCAAGACTTGACGCTATTGAAAAGAGCCTAGCACATGCTGAACTTGACGAAAAGGTAAACAAGATCAGCGACAGCATGGTTAACATCGAAAAAACCATTGCTGAACTTCAGAGACCTTCTTTCGGCGCTGGTGCTGTAAAGGAAAACTACGGCCAGTTCTTCAAAGACGTTATCGAAGGACGTTACAACTCTGTTGTTGTAGGTGTCAGTGGTAACGGTGGTTACGCTGTTCCTGACGGATTGGACAAAATAGTTACTGACTACATCATGAGCGACTGCGTTATGATGCAGTTATGCCGCGTTGCTCCATTCATAGCCGGTTATAAGAAAAATGTAACTTTAACACCAGGCACTGCTGAATTTGGTGTTGAAACTACGGTAGCATCCAAGCAGACTTCTCCAACACTCGGTCAGGTTTCTGCAGTAGTCGGTAAATTGCTTTCTAAGCAGGAAATTTCTCAGGAAGCAAAAATCGAAATGACTATGGATCCTGAAAACTGGGTAAGAGATTGTATCGGTATGCTTTTCAGCGAAACTCTTGAAGCTCAGTCACTTAGCGGAAGTGGTTCAGATGGTCAGACTAAAGGTGTTCTTGGTTATATCAACGATTCAGTTGGTAATGCTGATTTTACTAAGATTGAATTCTTAAAGACTGGTCAGGCTGGAGCATTAGCTTCTACTGGTCCTTTAGACAAGCTCAAAGAAATGATTTCTAAGCTTAAAACCACTTATCGCAGAAATGCTAAATGGTTGATGAGCCGTTCAGCTGAGCTCTTGATTCAGCAGGTTAAGGATTCTACCGGTAATTACATATGGCAGCCAAGCATTATAGCTGGTGAACACGACAGACTTTTCGGTCACGATGTTTACATTTCTGACTCTATGCCAGCTGTAGCAAGTGGTTCTAATTCAATAATCTTCGGCGATTTCAAGAGAGCTGTAAGAATAGGTATGGAAGCTAATACTTACATTGTAAGAGACCCCATCACTGTATTCCCATTATCCAACCTCTTGTTTGCCAAGATTTTCGACTTGACTCTTATGGATTCAAGAGCTCTTAAGATCCTCCAGTTCGCTTCTTAAGTTTCTTTTGTTAGTGGAGGCTTGAAAAAGCCTCCACACCATCATTAGGAGGAATAAAATGAAAAGATTATTGATAATTATTTTCTTAGTGCTTGCTTCAATATCTATCGCCAGCGCTCAGAATATGTTAGACCTAGACTGCGAAATGTTACTTGAAAAGGTTACCACCACTGCAAGCAAGACTTATGACTGCAGCAACTACAAGACTAATCTTGTCGCTGTTTATATCGCTTCTGCAGCTGTTGATGTTACCAACCCGATAAGCATTAAGTTTGAAGGTTCTGTAGATAACGCAACCTACACGCCTATCACTTACATGAATATCACTAATAATTCTGTAGATGCTTCTGGAACAGTAAAAGTCTATAACGGCACAGTAACAGACCATACCGATAAATTCCAGATTAACGGTGCTAAATATTTCAGAGTAATTGCTGAATATACAGGCACAGCTACCGCTAATATCACTGTAACAACAGTTAAAGGCGGCAAAATAATAAGCTATTAACTATGAAAATCAAGCTAATTAAAGATTTCCCCTACTCTCTAAAGGGTTACGATTACAACTACGGTAAAGCTGGAGATGAAGTTGAACTTACTCCGGATCTCGTAAGAATGGCTAAAGAAGTCGGAGCTTACGTTGAACCTAAAGAAGAAGTTCCAGAACCTGAAGAAGTTCCAGAACCTGAAGAAGTTCCAGAACCTGAAGAAGTTCCAGAACCTGAAGTTGAAAAACCAGTATCAAAGAAAAAAGGTAAGAAATAATGCTTCCTTACATAATCAGAACTGATGTCACAACTGAACCGCTCACACTGGCAGAAGCCAAAGCCCATCTAAGGATTTTGAGCTCTACCGATGACAGTTACATTTCTTCTCTTATCTCTGCCGCTCGTGAATACGCCGAAAGTGTTCACGACAAGACTTATGGAACGAAAACTGTTGAAGCAGTGGCGGATTATGTCGGCGATTACGAATTGCCAGTAAGAGTTTTGTCAACTCTTACAAGTGTTATCGTCACAGATTCCGACGGTCTAACTCACGACATCACTTCTGACTTTTATCTTGATCCGTTCAAGAGTGAGTTGATTTATGTAGGAAACGGAGTTTCTGACCTTGCACAGGTAAATCCGGTCCATATCACTTACGTTGCTTCTGGTTCACCAACCAAGGCTACTAAACAGGCTATGCTTCTGCTTATTGGTCACTGGTATGAACATAGAGAAGAAGCAACAGTAGGTGGAATGGCACAGCTTCCGATGTCAGCAAAGCAGCTGCTTGACCTTGAACGTCATGGAGCAATGTAATGAATATCGGAAAGCTCAGGGACATTATCCATTTTGGTTTGATGCAGGAAACTTCTGACGGTATGGGTGGAATCACCACCGAATTCGTTGAAGTTGCTTCTGCTTATGGAAGAATTATTCCATCAGCCAGTGAAACAAGTCTTGATGGAGATGTGAGAAATGTCTACAGTTACAGCTTTGAATCAAGATTTGTAAGTGGAATCAAACCGAATATGGTCATTAAGTTAAATGACGAGTCCTTTATTTGGAAGATAAAGGACGTGATAGATCCGAGTGGCAAGGGTGAAAGATTGAGTTTTACAGCGGTAAGAGATGTAGAAAATGCAGTTTTGCCGCCACCAACACCTGAACCAGATGATGACGGTGACGGAGAGGAGGAAGACGGTGATTAGTGCAGTTCAAGAGGCTGTTTATACCGCCTTGACCTCTATCGAAAACGTCAGAGTCTATGACTCTGTGCCCGAAACAGCACAAAGACCTTACATAAGAATCGGAGATGATTCTTTTGAGTCTGAAGAGACAAAAGACGGAACTATTCTTTTTATAGATTGTGAAATCAATATTTACAGCGATTTTAAAGGATATTCTGAAATAAAAGGTCTTACAGATACAGTTTTGGGTAAGTTGAACGGTATAGATGCCGTCATCGATAAGACGACAGTCCAGTTTTGGAACATTACGCGCATCGATTTCAGCCGTGATGATGACAATACTAGACGTGCAAACATAGAAGCACGGTTCGCCGTGTCACATAATTAAGTAAAGGATTAGCTAAAATGGCAACAACAACTGAAAAACGTGAAGTTTTAAAAGGCAAGGAAATGCTGGTCTACGTTGACGGCGAACTTGTAGCCGCTCAAACCGACTGCAGCGAAAACGATACTGCCGATACTCTTGAAACTACATCAAAGGACACCAATGGCCACAAAACCTTTGATGCAGGTTTGATCGAAGGCGAAATCACTATGGACGCTCTTGTAATGAAAGGGCAGTTAGGATACGGATTAGCAGTTTTAACTGAAAAATTCAGAACCAATTCTCAGGTTTTGGTTAAGATTGTTGAACCAGGTGTTTATGTAAAGAGTGGTTACGCTGTTATTACCTCTCTTAGCAAGACTGGTAACATGTCTGAAGCTTCTAAAGTATCTATGACTGTTAAATGGTCCAGTGCTCCAGTCACTTCATGGGCTCCGTATATCAAATCAGCTACTTTCTCTTCAACTACAGTAACAGTTAAGCTCACTCAGAAAGTCGCCATCAATGGTTCTGCCGTTCTCAAGGATTGCATTACTGTTGAAGACGGAACTGTCAGTGCCGCTACCATCGGCACAAGTCCTAACGATGATACTATTACCGTTACCACCTCTCAGGCTACTACAGCTGGTAAAAAAGTGTTTATCGATGGTTCAACTCTTAAGAGCGGTGAAGCTGTTCAAGTCGGTCAGTTATATCACGACATAGCAGCTGCATAAGCTATCAACCCTCGTGTGGCTCTGTCGCTTCGGCGGCAGGGCTTCACGAGTTCAACTTTTAACACACGAGGTAAAAAATGAAACATTTAGAATTCGGTTTTGGTGGTCTTCTTAAGCTTTCTGAAATCACTGGAAAGCAACCATATGAAATATTTGAGTCTTACGGAAAAAATCCAACTCTCGCTATGATCCGCGACCTTTACATAGCTGGCAGATATAACGAAAATCACGAATTAACAGCTGAAGAAGCTGTTAAGGAAATAGATGAAGCCATTAAGGAAATAGGTTTCATCGATGTAATGAAGAATATTCGCGAAGCTATGAAAAACAGCATTCTGTTTAAGAAGAAAGGCGAAGAAGATAAAGGCGAAAACGAGGAAAAAAAACAGAAGAAATAGGTATCCGCGAACTGATTGATGAACTACTGCCCATCGCCATGGTAGAAATGAAGCTTTCCTATAGTGACTTCATGAGATTGACACCTCGTCGATGGGCTTTATTGTTAGAGGCTTATAAGCTGAAAAAGAAAGAATTCTGGGAAAATTTAAGAGTATTGTTTGCTGAGCAAACGACCTGGCTTGTGAATATAAGTGGAAAATCAGTTAAAGAAGCGGTTACACCTGATATGATTCTGAACCCTGGCGGCCAGAAAAAACAGGAAATTGAAGAAAAGCCCATCGACTGGGACGAATTGGAAAGTTACATCGCAAAATGAAATTAAATATAACAACTTTCGGATATAAGCAGTTTCAGAGGCAATTCAGAAAAATGCAGCTGGAAAGTAGAAAATATTTTTCTAAATTCCTTGAAAAAGTTGCTGATACAGCTGTTGAAAAAGCAAAAGAACTGGCACCAGTTAAAACCGGTCTTTATAGAAAATCCATTAAAAAACAGATGCTCTCTTACATCAGGGCAAGAGTAATGTCTGAAAGAGTCACTTATAAAAAAGGTGCTCAGCAGTTAGAGAGCAAAGGGCATGGTCATCTTGCCGGAATTCTGGAATATGGTTCCGTAAAGATGGAAGCAAGACCGCATCTTCAGAAAGCTATCGAATACGCTTTGAAAGTTCATGAAAAAGAGCTCAATCAGCTTATGCATGGTTTGTTTGCTACTTATTTAAGAGATTTCGGAGATTAACAATGGCTAAAAAACAAAAGGGCTTCGGCTTTAACATAGGTTTGGGATTAGATGATTTCAAGAAAGATTGCAAATCTCTTCAGAATTCTTTTAATTCGATATTCGGCAAGGACATTATGGACTTGTCCAAAGGCGCTGTCGGTGCTTTAGGTGCTATCGGTGCAGCATTTTCAAGTATAGCCGTAGCAGCATACCAGTTTGGTTCGAAGATGGACGGTCTGAAGACTGCTTTTGAAGCTACTTGGGGAAGTGCACAGAAAGCCAACGAACAATACCAGGCATTAAAGAAAATTTCTGAAAATTCCAATTTCGGTTTGGATCAGCTTCAGAAATTGGATTCCACTATGAAAGCAATCGGTTTGGACGCTAAGAGCTCCGCTGAGATGGTAAGACGTCTGGGAGACATCGGCACAGCCAAACCTGCAGTAAGTGTTGAAGGTCTTGCTGATGCACTTCTAAAAATCAAAACAACTGGAAAAGTATCCGCCAAAGCTTTAACTGAATTTGCCAAAGCCGGAATAGAAGTTTCTGACGTTATCGGTATGGACGCCACAACTGCGCTCAATACTCTGATGGAGCGCATGAACAAATTTGACGGTTATTTGGAAAATGAAGCTACCGATATATGGTCACAGATTCCCAGAATTATAGAAACTGTTCAAGACGCATTAGCCGAATTAGGTAACTATATCAATGATAATTTCAAGCAGTATTTTGTAGCTCTAGGTAACACCGTCTCAGATCTGCGTGACGAATTCGTTAAATTTTTGAACGATGAAGGCGGAATGGCTGAGTTACAGGAATCCATCATCGATATTGTTGAAGCTATTACTATAATGGCTCTTCCTGCATTAGCACAAATGGCTGTTGCTATGGCTCCGATAACTTTAAAGGCAATCGCTTTTATTGCAGCGTTAGAGGGAATAAGGGATTTAATGAAGGCTTTGAGGGGTGAGGGTTCTGTAATAGTCTCCACCTTTAAAGCTGTATTTTCACAGTTAGCTTCATGGGTTATGGATTTAGCCGAAATGCTAGTTGATTTATGGTCTGATACATTTACTTTGGCTCATAAGGTATCCAGCTTCACCGCTGATAATACTTTGGCTACTTTTGCTAATTGGGGACAAAATTTTGCCGTTGGTGCAAAAACCAGGATTCACGCATGGAAAAAACCAGTAGATGAGCAGACTGATGAGTTCTGGAAAGAAGTTGAGAAAAACGCAACCAAAGCTTCAGACACTTCTATAATAGGCTACGTTTCAAGTCTTTTAGGCAAGACCGTTGGAACCTACGAAGGCAATCTCAATGCGGGAACTTTAGGACCAAAGGCAAGGAAAAAACAACAGGTAAGCAGAGTCACAGCCAATAATCCGGAATCTTCAGATTCTGGTTCTTCTACTCAAAAAGACGATACCAAAGTTTACAACACTACTCTATGGGACGATTTGAAGCGACAATACAAGAGTTTTAAGAATGTCATAGTTGAAACTTATGATGCTGGAAAACAGAAAGTTGAAGAATACTTAGAAGAACAGGAAAAGGAAAGACAGAAAGCTCTTGAGCTTAAACAGGAAATGCAGGATTTCAAGGTTTCGATAGCTGAAAATCTTGCAAACGGTTTCACTGAAGCTC
>JAEEGK010021239.1_pt1 | contig 13726 bp, 9 predicted proteins | sample 8958771 | NCBI WGS metagenome assembly JAEEGK01 (sample SAMN16246547, study PRJNA631951) | gut metagenome | biome: gut microbiome; feature: rumen; material: SC-attached | host: Bos | place: Iran: Karaj | collected 2018-10 | reverse complement strand
CATTGAGTTTTACCACACGAGGGCGCGTTGCGACTCGGGGAGGTACATCTTGTCAGACTTCTTGATGTTGAAGGCTTTGTACCAGGGATCAATCATAGGCAGAGCAGCATTGACGCGGAGCTCGTTGGGTGAGTGTGTGTCGCTGTCAACGAGGTTGGCAATCGACTCGGGGGTGCTGTTGCTGGCCCAGACGCGGGCATAAGCCAGGAAGAAGCGCTGTGCAGGTGTGTAACCGTCGATTTTCTTGAGGGGTTCCTGTTTCATGCGGTTTTCGTAGGCGCGGAAGGCAATGTTCAGACCACCGTTGTCGCTCACATTCTCGCCCAGGGTCTTCTCACCGTTCACAAACACGCCGGGAAGAATTTCCTGTTTGCTGAACCAGTCGGCAATCACCTTGGTGCGCTGGTCATAGTTGGCCTTGTCTTCGGGAGTCCACCAGTTGGCGAGGTTACCGTCCTTGTCGAAGAGGCAGCCCTTGTCGTCGAATCCGTGGGTCATTTCGTGACCGATCACCACGCCGATACCACCATAGTTGACGGCATCGTCAGCGTTTTGGTTGAAGAACGGAGGTTGAAGGATGCCAGCAGGGAACACGATTTCGTTCATCTCTGGGCTATAGTAAGCGTTTACAGTCTGAGGTGTCATGAACCATTCCTCTTTGTCAACAGGTTTGCCGAGCTTGGCCATTTCGATTTCGTTCTCGAATCGGATGGCGCTGTGGATGTTTTGGAAATAGGATTCAGGAGTAACGATGTATTTTGAGTAATCCTTCCATTTGTTGGGATAACCCACTTTCACGTTGATGCAACTAAGCTTGTTCAGGGCCTTGTCCTTGGTCTCGTCGCTCATCCAATCGAGGGCCTTGATGCGTTCGCCAAGGGCGACTTTAAGGTTGGCAACGAGGGATTCCATACGCTCTTTGGCTGCAGCAGGGAAGTGCTTTTCAACGTAGATCTGTCCGATGGCTTCGCCCAGGCATCCGTCAGTGGCGTTGAGCACGCGGCGCCAACGAGGCTGTTGCACTTCTTGGCCATAGAGGTAGTTGCTGTAGAAGTTGAAGTTTTCGGTCACGAAATCATCGCTCAGCATGGAGGCGCTTCCAGTGATGATCTTCCAGGTCAGATAATCCTTGATGGTGCTGAGATCAGTGTTGAGGATGATGCCGTCGAGGGATGCGATGAAGTCAGGCATACCCACGTTGAGGCTCTCAAATTCAGGAGCACCGGCTTGGTTGAAATAGGTAACCCAGTTGAAATTCGGGGTGCTGTTTTGTAACTCAGCAAGAGTGCGCATGTTGTAGGTGCGATCGGGATCGCGGCGTTCCACACGGCTCAGTGAGTTCTTAGCCAGTTGAGTCTCGAGGTTGAGGATGGCTTGTGCCTTGGCAGTAGCGCTTTCGGCATCCACACCGACCAATTGGAACATCTTGGAGACGTGCTCAACGTATTTGTCGCGCATCTCTTGTGATTCCTCAGTGAGGTAATCGTCACGATCCGGCAGGCTCAGTCCACCTTGATATAGGTGCATGATGACCATGTCAGCGTTTTTCGGATCGGTGCTGGGGCCAGCGTAGAAGAAGCCGCCGAAGCCATCGCTGTGCAGCTTGCCCATCAGCTCGGCCAGTTGTGTCTTGTCATTCAGACCTTCCACCATCTCGAAATAGGGAAGGAGCTCGGTGTAACCACGCTCGTTGATGGCCACGGTGTCCATGCCGGCATTGTAGAAGTCGCGGATCTTCTGAGCCACGCTACCTTCAACGGCATTGGAATCGGCCGACACCTCTTTAATGATGTCTTGGATGAGTTGCTCGTTGTGCTGGTCGATCTCAGTGAAGGCGCCATAAGTGGTGTACTCCTCTGGTATTGGATTGTTTTTCAACCAGTTGTTGTTGCAATAACGGAAAAAGTCATCAGCGGGGTTGATGCTTAAATCCATGTTTTTCAAGTCGATGGCTGGAGTGCCTTTCTCTTCTTTCGGAGAGCAACCCCCAGCAATCATTGTTCCTGCTACCATCATAGCGATAAATGCTTTTTTCATTTGTATAAGTAAATTTTATAGGTCTCCTTCTAATTTAAGTTCAATCTGTAACTTCCTGAGTTCGGGATGGGCTTCGGCCAGCTTCTCGAATTTTTCCTTGTCGGTATAGGCTTCGATGGCCGCGGGTTTATCCATCACCTCAGGAATTAGGTCGTATTGGTTGTTGTGTAATGTGTTTTTCAGGTGGCTGCGCAGTGCGGTCATGCCCTCGGCGTCACTCTCGAATAGCTTATTGTCGACATGGAAATGGATTTCCTTTTCGCCTTTCAGCTCGGGCTTGTATTTGCCTAAACCTGCAGCAAAGTTCGGGGAGATCTTCTTGTATTTGCTGACGAATTCATTCCATGAGGCTTCGAGTTGCTCTTGCGTGAAAGGGGTGTCCCATTTGGGTTCTTCCTGCTCATCTTGCTTGTTGGCTTGTTCCAGACTGTTGGTGATGGAGATGGTGCTGCCACCGCCACGTTGACGCTGACGAGGCTCGCTGACCGAATGGGAGTTAACGACGGGAGCCGGTTCCGTAGCTGGAACAGGCTTGGATTGTGGTTGTGGTTGTGGCTGAGGTTGCGCTTGCGCTTGTGGTTGTGGCTGTGGCTGTGGGTTTGGCTTAGGAGTGGGAGCGCTGACAGTGGCTTGGGGCGGATTAACTCCGCCCAGCGTAGGGTTTGGCGCTGCAGGTGTTTGTGCAAATGCGCACATTTTCATCAAGTTGACCTCCAAGTGAAGCCTCTTGTTGCCGGCATTTCGGTAGTCGATGTCGCATTGATTGTTGATATCCAACGCCTTGACCAGCTGAGGCAGGGGATAACGGGCCGATTGCTCAATGTAGCGTTGCCTTAGCTGCTCACTGACCTCGAGCAATTGCGTGGTGGCGGCGTCCTTGCTCACCAGCAGGCTCCTCAGGTGGTTGCCCATGCCGGTGATGAAGTGCTGCGGCTCGAAACCTTTATTAATGATGTCATTGACAACCAGCAGGATGTCGCTGGTGTTGCCTTGCAGCACATCGTCCACAATGCGGAAGTAATAGTCGTAATCGAGCACGTTGAGATTGTCGATGACGGCTTTATAGGTGATGTTCTTTCCGGAGAAACTCACCATCTGGTCGAAGATCGAAAGTGCGTCACGCAAGGCTCCATCAGCCTTTTGGGCAATGATGTTTAGGGCCTCAGGCTCGGCATTGATGCCTTCCATCTGGGCTACATGGGCCAGATGCTTCTCAATATCTTCGATAGTAATACGCTTAAAATCAAAGATTTGGCATCTTGAAAGGATGGTGGGGATGATCTTGTGCTTCTCGGTAGTGGCGAGGATGAACTTGGCATACGCCGGCGGCTCTTCCAAGGTCTTCAGAAAGGCGTTGAAAGCCGCTGTACTGAGCATGTGGACCTCATCGATGATATACACCTTGTACTGTCCGATTTGCGGGGGGATGCGCACCTGTTCCACCAAGTTACGGATGTCCTCAACGGAGTTGTTGGAGGCGGCATCGAGTTCATAGATGTTGAACGATGCATTGTTGTTGAAGGCACGGCACGACTCACATTCGTTGCAGGCCTCCATGTTTTCGGTAGGATGGAGGCAGTTGATGGTCTTGGCCATGATACGCGCACAGGTGGTCTTGCCCACACCACGTGGACCGCAGAAAAGGAAAGCTTGAGCTAAGGTGTTGTTGCGAATGGCGTTCTTCAATGTGGTGGTGATGGACTGCTGCCCGACCACCGTGTCGAAGGTTGAAGGCCTGTATTTTCTCGCTGATACGATGAAGTTTTCCATAGTTGTCTCAGAGTGTTTCAAACCACAAAAATACACTTTTTTTCGGCATCCTTGACTTTGTCCGCTTTTTTTCCGTAAGTTTGCTCAAAATTCAAGTGTTATGCTGATCCTAGTTCCCAAGATAACCAACAGGCTTCAATATACGCTCGACTTCGTTTTCGGCACCGTGTTAGGAGTGGATTACGAGCTGACTACCAAGAAAGAGGCATTTCGCGACTTTGAGGGCTTGAAGATGAGCTATGGCCCCAATCCTTTGTGGGATGAGCCATTCCAAAAATCGGTGAACATGCTCTTTGAGAGAGATATCTATGAACAGGATCTGAAACCATTTGATTTCTTGGATGTTAAGGGAATTTTTCCCGTTTACAACCAACGTTCCCTGATGCCTTTCGATGTGCTTGCCGCCGTGTTTTTTCTGATCACGAGATACGAGGAATACCTGCCTCAGGTGCGTGACCAATATGGGCGTTTCACTCCTCAGTCGTCGTGCCTTTATGGCATGGGTGTTTTGGCTAAGCCAGTGGTTGACATTTGGATCTATGAATTTGCGAAACGTCTTCATATTGAGGATATTATAAAGCAGAGAAGCTATTCGTTCCTGCCGACCTACGATGTGGATGCGGCATGGGCTTACCTGCATAAGGGCTTCTTTAGAACGACTGGCGCTTATGTCAGAGATGTATTAAAGGGTGATTGGGAAGAGATTAGGCATCGTAACCGAGTGATTTTCAAGCATGAACCTGATCCTTTCGATAGCTTCGAATACCAATTCCAATTGCAAGAGGAGTATCATCTGAAGCCGATCTATTTCATCCATTGCGGCGACTACGATACCAACGACAAGAGCATTTCCATCCGTCAGGACGCTTTCAGGGCGCTGATCAAGAGGATAGGGGACTATGCCGACGTGGGCATCCATCCTTCGTTCTCTTCTTACCTTGACCCTGTGCGGCTTCAAACGGAGGTGGAGCGGCTCTCGTCAGTGCTGAACCGTGAAGTGACGAAGAGTCGTCAGCATTTCCTGCGCATGACCATGCCAAGGAGCTACCAGAGGTTGATCGAACTCGACATTCACGACGATTACACCATGGGCTATGCATCGCAGGTTGGCTTCCGTGCGGGTACGGCTACCGCTTTCCATTTTTATGACCTCGAGAGCGATGTCGCCACTTCGTTGACGATACATCCTTTTGCCGTTATGGATGGAACTTTAAAGGATTACTTAAAATTAAGTAATACAGATGCTTATAATGAGATAGCTAAAGTAGTGGATGAAGTACGGAAAGTGAATGGAACCTTTATCTATTTGACGCATAACGAGACCCTCGGAGGTGAAAAACGATGGGTGGGATGGCCTGAAATGTACCGTCAAATTATAGAATGTGCCCAATGATCAATTATCTAACCAGCGAACAAATCGATAAATCCCGATGGGATGACTGCGTGGCTCATGCCGTTAATGGCAATGTCTACGCCTTCTCATGGTATCTGGATATCGTGCATCCAGGATGGGAAGCGTTGGTTGAAATGATTGATGGTAACTATGTGACTATTATGCCTGTTACGAAAAAGAAAAAATACTTGATTCACTATATTTGCCAACCTTTTTTCGTACAGCAATTGGGTGTTTTTTCAAGGCAGCCGATCACGGAAGAAACCACCGTGGCTTTTCTGAAATCCATCCCAAGGAAATACCGTCTTGTGGAGATTCGACTCAACGAAAACAACCCACTTCCCAAGGAGGCCAAAGGGGTGGAATGGCACCGCAATCATCTCCTGAATTTGAATAAGGATTACACTTTATTATCAAATGATTATCATGAAAATACAAAGCGTAATCTAAAGAAATCATTGAATTTTGGTTTGACATTGGTTTGCGACGCTGATATCCAGGAGATCATCGGCCTTTTTCGTGAAAACCGAGGCGCTTCCGTCGCACATTGGGGCGATGCTGAGTATGCCCGATTAAGCCATCTGACCGAAACAGCCCTAGTTTCTGGGAATGCCTTTGTTTATGGAGTTAAATCATTGAATAATAATGAGATAATATGCGGAGCGCTATTCATGAAAAGCCATAATCGGATTACGTTTCTCTTTTCCGGTAACAATGCATTAGGGAAAGAATCACAAGCCATGACTTTTTTGATTGACCAGGTGATTCGTGAGTATGCTGGTCAACCCTTAGTGCTTGATTTTGAGGGCTCTGACGATGAAAATCTCGCTCGTTTTTATCATGGTTTTGGCGCTGACCCCATCATGTATCCCGGCTTTACCTATCGTTGTTTTAACCCATTCCGTTAAAAAACACTGGTAATCATTTGCAAAATACAATATTTGTTGTAATTTTGTATCAAACTCTTAGCATTATGATTGAAGTAAAAAACCTTGAGAAGCTCGACAGCCTGTTCAATCCCATTATGGCTGAGATCCGAGACGCTGAAATTCAGCAGGATCGCATGCGTTTCCGCCGCAATCTGGAACGTATTGGCGAGATTATGGCCTATGAAATCAGTAAGACTATGGAATACACGACCAAGGAGGTGGTGACACCGCTCGGCGTGAAGGAAGTCAAGGTGCTGGCCGAACAGCCTGTGTTGGCTACGATTCTGCGTGCAGGTCTGCCTTTCCACAATGGCATGCTGAATATGTTTGACAAGGCTGACAACGCCTTTATCGCTGCCTATCGGAAATACGACATGAACGACGATTCTGAGATCCGAGTGGAGTACTTCTCCGCACCAGATATGGATGGCCGAGTGCTGGTGATCTGTGACCCATTGCTTGCCACGGGCGAGTCTCTGGTGAAGACCATCGAAGGATTGCTGGGGGACGAGATGCAACCAAAACATATCCATGTGGCGGTAGCCGTGTCCTCTTCTGACGGTTTGGAGCACCTGAAACTCAAGATGTCAAGGTGGCCAGTCACCATTTGGGTGGGCTCCGTTGACGACGAATTGACTGCAAGAGCATACGTGGTGCCTGGTCTCGGTGATGCCGGCGATTTGGCTTTTGGCGAAAAACATAGTTGATAACCAAAGAATTACAGTATGAAACGTGACGGATTTGGTTCAAAGCTCGGCGTGATTGCTGCAGCAGCGGGATCGGCTGTAGGCTTGGGCAATATTTATAGATTCCCCTGTGAGTTGGGAAACAATGGCGGCGGAGCGTTTCTGCTGGTTTATCTGTTGATTGTGTTGTGCTTGGGCGTCCCTGTGATGTTGAGCGAGTTGATTATCGGCCGACGGACACAGAAGAATCCCATTGGGGCGTTCAGGACGCTGAGACCCAAGTCGGCATGGCCGGCCATTGGCTATATGGGCGTATTTGGCACCTTTATCATTATGGCTTTCTATTGTACGATCGCAGGTTGGACTTTGGAGTATGTCGTCAAAGCGGTCGGCAACCAGTTCCAAGGCAAGGATTTGGCAACGATTGAAAAGGATTTCGGCGACTTCCATAATATGGGTTGGAGAAATGTCCTTTGGGAGAGCATCTTTATCTTTATCACAGCGTTTGTGGTGTTTAAGGGTGTCGCAAACGGCATTGAGAAGTATTCCAAGGTGTTGATGCCCTTGTTGCTGGTCATTCTCATTGTTTTGGGCGTCCGGTCCATGACTTTGCCTGGTGCAAAAGAAGGATTACGCTTCTTGTTCCATCCTGACTTCTCAAAGATTACGGGCTCTGTGCTCATTAGTGCTTTGGGACAGGTGTTTTTCTCACTCAGCATGGGCATGGGCGTGTTGATTACCTACGGCTCTTATATCAAAAAGGATGACAACCTCGCATCCACGGCGCTTTCAGTCACCTTGTCGGATACCTTGGTAGCCGTGCTGGCTGGTATCGTCATCTTTCCGGCCGCATTCTCTTTCGGTGTCAATCCAAAAGAGGGGATGGGGCTGGTGTTCTGTACGTTGCCGATGATTTTCAATCAGATGGCCGGAGGTTATTTCTTCTGCGTCATCTTCTTTGTGCTTCTTGCCGTGGCGGCTCTGACCTCCACGATTTCACTGCTCGAAGTCATCGTAGCCTATTTTGTTGAGGAATTGCATTTGTCTCGCCATTGGGCTACGGTCATTGCCGCTGCCGGTTGCGCGGTGTTGGGCATCTTCGCTTCCTTGAGCCTCAAGGATGGATCCAGTTTCACCATTGCCGGTATGTCGCTCTTCAATAGTCTCGACTTCCTTTCCGCCAAGATACTGCTGCCAATAGTAGCGTTCTTCATCGTGCTCTTTGTGGGCTGGATTTTGGGCAACTCGGCATTTTTCGAGGAAATCACCAATGGTGGTGGTCTCAAAATGTCAATCAAGGGGGTTATCTTTTTCATTATCAAATACCTGGCTCCATTGGCCATTGCCGTTATCTTTATCACAGGATTCCTTTAATAGCTAATGTATTCTTTTAGACGGGGGTTGACATCGCCAACGATTCCTTTGAGTTGTGTCCAATCCTTGATGAGACCTTTGCGTTCGCGATGATTCACAATGGCTTTCACCTGCTCGTATTCAAGGTAGGGATGGCGTAATAAGGCCTTGAACTCGTCTTGGTTGACGTTGATTTTAGTGATCTCGTTGGCTTCCAGTATGATATATGGTTTAATCGCTTCAAACCTTGCGGTGTCCATGCCTCTGATTTCGTAAAGCTGTTCTATGCTGACAAAACCACCGAGTCGGCTCCTGTAGCGGTGAATGCGACTGGCCATGACTTCGCCAATCTGTGGCAAGGCTACCAATGCCGTTGAATCGGCTTGGTTAAGGTCTAAAACCGGGATATTTTTCGTCTCTTTTGGATAGCTTTTACTTTCATTTCCAGCATATTGTGAGGCTTGTTTAGGTTTGCTTTCGTGATAGTTCGATTTGGGTTTATGGCTTTCAGGTTTTTGCTTTGTCATGGCAATGGGGGTGGTCTTTTTTTCAGCTTCATAACGTTCTTTGCGGAGCGCTTCTTCTTGGACGGCAATCAGTGAATCCAGGTTGTGGAAGGCCATTCTCTCTTTTTTGGTAAGCTTTATGACGGGTCTGAAAACGCTGAAAGCCAATAGGATGGCAATGAGAGTTAGCAAGCTGATGACGGCGATGCGCTCTCCTTTGTTGAGAACAATAAGGCCTTTGTTGATACGCTTTTTTGAGGGTTTCATCTTAATGATTTTAGTGGTCCAAAAATATCCGTTAATCCGCTCAAAAAAGTACTTATTCGATGATTATTCAATGAATAATATTCGACAATGGACAATTGAAAAATTGTGTATCTTTGCAAGTTTTATCGTTTGATGCCATGAAAAAGCACCTCCTGTTGATCGTCTGCTTGTTGTTCTTTGCCTTTTCGGCGAAGGCCGCCTACTTGTTTATTCCCATGGATAACACCCAGACCAACCATCTGAAAGCATACGGCGTGGCCTTTTTCGTGCTGCAACGCGAGGTGGAGATCAGTTGGCTGCTGAACTACAAAGGGGGGAGTTACCTGATTCCATATCACGAGATGTTTGAAAGGGAATGCAAGATGCGCAACGTGTCGTATCAAGTCATTGCCGATGCGCAAGCTAACGCCATTTTGGCTCAGATAGCCGATCCTGGTGTCAATATGGATGAGATGAAGCTGCAGAAGGCGCCCAAGGTGGCCGTGTATGCCCCCAAGAATTCACTTCCTTGGGATGATGCCGTGACCCTTGTGCTGACATACGCTGAAATACCTTACGACATAGTGTATGACGACGAAGTGCTGCAAGGCTTGTTGCCTTCGTATGACTGGTTGCACCTTCATCATGAGGATTTTACGGGGCAATTTGGCAAGTTCTGGGCCAGGTATCACAACTATCCTTGGTATCAGGAGGATGTCAAGTTGCAAGAGGCTACCGCGACACGTTGGGGATTCAAGAAAGTGTCGCAACTGAAGCTGGCCGTAGCCAAGAAAATCAGGGAGTTTGTGGCCGGTGGCGGCTATATGTTCGCCATGTGCTCCGCGCCTGACAGTTTCGACATTGCTTTGGCTGCCGAGGGACTGGACATATGCGATTACATGTTCGACGGCGACCCCATCCGTCCCGGTGACCCGCAACGGCTCAACTATGACAACTGCTTCGCTTTCACTGACTTCAGCGTGTCCACCAACCCTCAGGAATATGAGGTCTCCAATATCGATATCCCACAAACTCGCATTAGGAGCGTCAAGGAAAGCAACGACTTTTTCCTGCTATTTGACTTCTCGGCCAAATGGGATCCGGTGCCTACCATGCTGACCCAATGCCACGAGAGGCTGATCAAAGGATTTATGGGGCAGACTACCGCATTCAGGAAGGCTTTTGTCAAACCAAGTGTCGTCGTGCTGGGCGACAATGCGGCTTTTGAAGAAGATAGGTATATCCACGGCAACTTTGGCAATGGTTTTTGGACCTTCCTTGGGGGCCACGATCCGGAGGATTACCGGCATCTGGTGGGCGACCCGCCGACGGAACTCGACATGTATCCTAATTCTCCCGGTTATCGACTCATTCTCAATAATATACTGTTTCCTGCAGCAAAGAAAAAGGAACAAAAAACCTAAAAAGGCATTGTTTTTGTAAAAAAAATCCGTATTTTTGTCACCTTGTAAATTTAAATAACGCCAAAAGAAAATTACAAATAACAATAACAATGAAAAAACTGTCTTTACTTTGGCTCACATTGGCACTCTTTACGAGTTTTGCCTATGCTGCTCCCATTGATGTGAACATGGCTAAAAGCTATGGCCAGAACTATGTTTGGCACACTCTGGGACAGAAGTCTGCTGATCTCTCGTTGGCTTACACTCAAGCCACAGAGGCTGGCGTTGACGCGCTTTACATCTTCAATCACGAACACGGTTATGTTGTGGTCGCTGCCGACGACCGTGCACATCCCATTCTTGGCTATTCCGAGGACCAAGCTTTTGATCCGAACAATATCCCTGAGGGATTGCGTTACTATCTTGGCTTTTATGCTCGTCAGATCCAGTATGCCATCGACAACAATCTGCCCATGGACGCTGAGATTGCCGAAGAATGGTATCTGGTGGGGAAGGAGGGTGTTACTTCCAGAACCCGAATGGAAAAGGCTGTGAATCCTCTGTTGACAACCACTTGGGATCAGGGTTGGCCTTACAACTACTACGCTCCGGCATGCAGCAGCTATTGGACCAACAATCACTGCTATGCAGGCTGCGTGGCTTGCTCGATGAGCCAAGTGATGAAGTTCTGGAATTGGCCTGAGACCGGCGTGGGTGAACATTCCTACAATACCAGTTCCTATCCTGGCAATGGCGCCACCTTGTCGGCCAATTTCGGGGAGGCGACTTATAACTGGGCAATTATGCCTAACCAGCTTGGTTCACAAGCCAATGATGCCGCTTTGGCTGTGGCTCTGTTGATGTATCACTGTGGTATCGCCGTGGATATGGATTTTGCACCCGGTGGCAGTGGCGCTCATACGGAAGATGTCGGTCCAGCACTGATCGAGCATTTCAAATATGGCGCCTGTGCCGAAATAAAGTCACGTGATTCCTATACGAGAACTCAGTGGGAAGATATGCTGATCGCACAGTTGGACCGTGGCATTCCTTTTGTTTATGCCGGTTCTGACACCGATGGCGGCCATGCTTTCAATCTTGATGGCTACAACAACAACCGCATGTTCCATTTCAACTGGGGATGGAGCGGTTCCTACCAAAATACCTATTACCAGATTGATGCCTTGAATACCGGTAATGGCAACTTCAATATGTATCAAAGGGCTGTGTTTAACATTCTGCCTGACTACATCTACGATGCTATGGTCCCTGCCATCGAATCGCTGAGCGTTAGTGTCGACGATGCTATTACCAAGACGGTGAATGTGTCGTTCACAGTGCCGTCGGTCTCCATGTCTGGTGCCGATCTGGAATCCATTGCAAAAATCGAACTGAAACGTAACGGTACAGTTATTCAAACCTACACCAACCCAACACCAGGTGAGCAACTTGTTTACCAAGATGAGCTTTCTGAATATGGTAGCTACGAATACTCAATCGTCGGTGAGAACAACGGATTCGACGGTGAGGCTTTCTCACAAGTGGTGATTGTTGGCCCAAGCTGCACATGGAAGTTCGTCTGCCAAACCACCAACTTCCAAGGTTGGAACGATGGTAAGCTGCAGGTTGTGGATGCCAACGGTATTGTTTTCAAAGAGATCACAATGACTTCCTCATCTCCATTGAGTGAAAAGGTCCAGTTCCCAGAAGGCAACTTCTCTCTCGTGTGGAGGGCTCCTGTAACTGAGGTTTCCTCAATTACCATCACTCTGAAGAACTCAGCCAATCAGCAGGTATATACCTTTACCGGTTCATCAACACAGTTGAATGGTACGATCTACACTGACACCAATGACTGCCCGAACTGCACTGCTCCCACCGAATTCACGGGAACCGTTGCAGCCAATGGAGCTCTGCTGACATGGCAATGCGACTACACACCGTCAAAGTTCAAGATCTACAGAAGCAATGATGGTGAGGATTATGCTGAAATAGCTACTGTTGAAGGCAGTGTTCACGAATATCTTGACGAAGTTAAGGGCGTAGCTCAATACTATAAGGTTACGGCTTACAGCTCAGCTTGCGAATCGAATCCCGCCATTACTCCTGACAACCTCGATTATGTGGTGGTGATGGTTCCGTTGACTGTCGGTGATAGTCAAATGGCAACTCGCATCTATCCTAATCCTACCTTTGGCAATATGACCATCGAAGCTGGCGCATTGACCTCGGTGACCGTTTATAACCTTGTCGGACAGATTGTTTATGAAGAAGCTACTCAGAGCGACAAGAGCGTGATCAACATGAAGGCTCTCGGTTCTGGCATGTATCTTGTGAAAATCGTCTGTGCCGAAGGAACCATCACTCAAAAAGTGACTGTTTATTGATCAATAGGTTTAATTATTAACTAATACAAACGAAAATGAAAAAGTTATTTATTTTAGCCGTTGCCGCTATGATCGGTATGGGCACCGCTTTTGCGGGACCAGTCGATGTTAACACGGCTAAGGCGCTGGGACAAAAGTATTTCCAGACGAAATTTGAATTGACAAGAAGCGTTGATCTGCAACTGTATTACACAGTGACCTCTGACAACGGTGTTCCATGTGCCTACGTCTTCAACAAAGGAAACGAAGGCTTCGTGATCGTTGCTGCATCTGACAATGTGCGTCCTATCCTTGGTTATTCGAACCATGGCGCTTTCGATGCCACCAACCCTTACAATGGTGCCATGTATATGCTTGAGACTTACAAAAACAGTATCAGCTATGCTATTGAGAAAGAACTCAAACCTACTCCTGAAATTGCTTCTCAGTGGCAGTCATTGCAGAACTGCGGTAAGCTGAACAATAAGAGAGCTGCCGTGGTTGGACCACTCGTTCAGACCAAATGGAATCAGAACAGCCCTTACAACCTTTATGCACCACCAACTCAGGGTGGACATCAGGGTGCTGGTGGACGCTGCTATGCAGGTTGCGTTGCCACAGCAATGAGCCAGGTGATGAAATACTGGGATTGGCCAACTCAAGGTGAAGGCAGCCATGGATACAATTGCGTCGGTTATGGCCCTACCTATTATCAATATGGTTATCAATTTGCCAATTTCGGTGAAACCACCTATCATTGGGATCTTATGCCAAATACTTTAAGCAATGCATCTGATGAACAGATTGATGCTGTTGCTACATTGATGTATCACTGCGGTGTGTCAGTGGATATGACCTTTGACTGGGACGGTAGCGGTTCCTATTCAGACCTCGTTCCTGGCGCTATGGCTTCCTATTTCGATTATGACTACTGCCAGAAGAAGAGCAGAAACTCCTATTCTTTGACCAACTGGGTTGCTATGCTGAAAGCTGAATTCGACCTCGGTCGTCCTGTGTATTATTCAGGTCAATCCTCT